>Ga0247611_10006501_pt1 | contig 14980 bp, 1 predicted proteins | sample 177DNAGHGhighgp2_FD_192422 | JGI IMG/M metagenome (GOLD analysis project Ga0247611, IMG submission 192422) | Sheep rumen microbial communities from Palmerston North, Manawatu-Wanganui, New Zealand - 1770 DNA GHGhigh gp2 | ecosystem: Host-associated > Mammals > Digestive system > Stomach > Rumen ...
TACTGTATCAGCATGTGTAATCTTTAATGTGTATGTCTTTGGAGCCTTAGTTTGATCTTCACCCCATACATATACTATATAATTATCAACTGTACTAGCTGAAGATACATCAACAGATTCAGTTTCACCACCAAGAGTTGCCTTGCTGATATCTTGACCTTCACCATGTGTATCAATTTGTACTTTTGACTTAGCACTTGTAGGAGTGACAGTAACAGAAATTGTACCTACTGATGATGGGATTGATGTAACTGTTAATGGACCTGGAACTGTACCATCAGCACCAGCATCTGGACCGGCTGTACCAGCTGAAGATGTGAATGATTTAATTGTATTAGTATCATCTGGAGCGTCTCTATAAATATTAACAGTAACTGTTGTTTCTTGATCTGTAATATTGCTATTTAACATAGCATATTCAGATTTAATTACAAATTTAACAACATTTGGAGTTGTACCTGAATTATTTAATGATAATAATGCATTTACATTACCTGTACCAACTAAAGAACCAGAAACATTTGCATAATTATCTGTCTTCAAATCTAATGTAACTTGATTTACTGAGAATGGAAGATAGAAATCTGCTGCTGGATAAATATAAATATTACCAGTCTTGTCTACTTGTTGGCTATTTGTACCAGCTTTTAAGATATCAAATGAAGTTACAGCATGTACTTGACTTGCTTTATAAACATTTACTTGATATGTATGTGTAACACCAGATGGATCTTCTGGAATTGCGTTAATTACATAAACAATTGGATTAGTACCTGACTTAGTTGCAGTTACTTTTACACCATCTACTGTTGTACCAGCAACAGATGGAGCAAATGTTTGAGTTCCAACCTTAACCTTTAAATCAACAACAGTTGTTGTTCTTGGAAGACATACATCATAAGTACCATCTGCAGATTTAACGAATCCGTCAACTGATGTACTATTAACTAAAATGTCGTCAACTTCGCCAACTGCATTACCAGCTTTACGATAAACGTTAATAACGTAATCGCTACCCCAAGTTGTATCTTCTGCTTGAACCATGAAATGGTAAGCTTGAGGTGTACCTGGAGTTAATGCAGAAACATTAACATTAGTAATAATATCTGCTTTAGAACTATTTCTATAAACTTTCGCATTACTATCAGTTGGATTAGCATAAATTGTTAAGTTACCTGATGAATAAGGAACTGTAATATTATAAGTTAATGTGCTTGGATTATATGTTGTGTCAGGCGCATCAAATGGAAGAACGTTTCCTAATGTATCTTCAACATATAAGTTTTGTAATGACTTATCACCACTTCTTGTATCTGCTGCCTTAAATACTAAAGTATATAATGTAGCAAATCCTTCACCCTTTTCAGGAACTACTTGAACATAATATGTCTTACCTGTTGCATAGTCGCCAATAGTAGGATAAATTATAGAACCATAAGGAGTGTATGGAATCTTTCCTGTAGCAGTTAATGCATCAGCTTGATAATATACAGCCTTTGTATCAGCAACAGGAGTTGGATTAATCTTTAATGTAGCAACTGAATCATTTTTACCAAATACATATGTATAAGTGTTACCAACAACAGTTGGAGTAATTGGTGTTGTAGTATAATTACCATATACTTCAAATGAAGCAGTAACAGAACCTGCAGCAGCTTTTCTTGTACCACTAATTGTATAAGTCTTAGGAGTACCATCTTCTGCTGTAATAACTACAGGAATACTGATAGTTTGAGCACTACCATCATTTGGTAAAGTCTTTGTGAATGTAAATGTTCTAGTAGAGCTTGTTTGAGCTGTACCATTAATCTTTACAGTTGATAATTGACCAGCTGCAGTAACTGTAACTAAGATTTCATTTGTATCATATGATAATTCACCGAAATCATAAGTTACACCATCACCTTGAACTGTTGCAATATCATTTGTAGCTTTAGTTACATTGTCAACAACAATACTGCTTGCAGTATTATCAGTTTCAGCTGCTTTTCTTGATACTTTAACATTATATGTAGTTGTTTTTGTTGTATCTTCTGCCATAACTACAATTGGGTGCGTAGATTCAGGAATCGCAGTCTTAGTTGAAGATGTACCAACAGTAATAACACGGTCATAACCTGCAGGAGCAGATGTGCCATCAATTGTTAAAGTAGCTTTAGTTGAATTAGGTGTTACATTAACTTTTAAATTATCTGCCTTATAAGGTAATTCAATCTTCCATTCCTTATTTGTAGCGTCATATGTAGGAGTATATGTATTACCATCTTCATCACTAAATGATACAGAAGTTAAATCTAATGTACTATCTACATCAGCATGGTCTCTTACGATTGTAAATGTATAGACTTTTGGATTTCCACCTTCATCATATACAGTAATATCTGCAACGAATGTATCTTTAGATAAATCTAGTGTAGATTCTAATGTATGTGTTACAGCAACACCTGAACCATAATTAGGTGTACCAGCAACACCACTTGCTGTTACATCATATTTAACACCAGTGATAGTTGCAGTTATAATTGCAGTTGTTGCATTGTAAGGTAACTTGTTAGTAGCATTTGTGAATGTATCACCAGATTTAGTAACAGTATACATTGTGCTACCGTATTGTAATGTTACTGCTGTAACATCTTTTGCGGAACTTGGTGCCGCTTTTTTGATTGTAACAGCATATTCTTGTTCAGCACCAGTTTCAAAGTCAACAATCTTTACTGTCATTGTTGTATCAGGATCTACAACAGGTGTGACACCTGATGTTAATGAAGTTCCTGTATCAACACCATTTACGAATACCTTATTTCCTGACTTGCTTGGAGTGATTTTAAGTGTAAAATCAGTATAAGCATAAGGAATTGTACCAGTAATTTTATGATCTGTATTATCAACACTTGGAGGTGTTAAAGTAGTTAATCCACCACCAAGTAATGCAACACTAGTAATATTAGTATTTGTTGTTAAAGGTGATAAAGTAAATGTATAATCTTGTTCAGAATCATCTTCCGCAATAACTGTTACTTTTACAGTGTTACCTGCAGTAGGAACGGTAACTGATGTACCTGTAACAGCTGCATCATTAACTTTAAATCCTTTAATACCAACACCAGAAGTTACAACAGGTGCAACATTAAGTTGTGTTAATGAACCATCATACTTAACAGTATATCCTGTTTTTACACTACTTGAGAATGTTGGAGTTAGAACAGGTGTCATAACTGTTGAAGCAGTTCCGCTTGGATTAGTAAATGTAATTGAATCTAAAGTTTTCTTATCTCTCTTTTTAGGATCAATTGTTACAGTATAAGTTTGAGATTCACCAGTATCTTTGTCTGTAATCTTAATTGTTGCAGTAGTTTGTGTACCACTGAAAGAAATAGGATCTGACATTTTTGAAGATTTACTTGTTACATCTACGCCATTAATTTCAACCGTATTACCAGTTTTATTTGGGAATGCAGCAATAGTGAATGAAGCATATGTAGTAGATAAGCTGCCTTTTACAGTATGTGCAGTATTATCTACTGTCAAATTACCTTCATTTGTTGTACCGTTTCCATATAAAGTTACTGTTCCTAATTTAACATCGCTAAGCAATGGATGTAAAGTAAATTGATATGGTTGTGTCGAATCATCTTCTGCAGTAACAAGAACATTTACTGTAGTATCTGCAGTTGAAGATACAGGAACTGATACTGGAGTAGGACTTGTATATGTATTACCATTTACAGTTACTTTCTTAATACCAACACCTGGAGTAATTGTAGGAGTTACTTCAATTGCTGAAACAACATTTGCAAAATTAACAGTATAACCATTTGTAGTTGCACTATTAAACGCAGGAGTCATACTTGGAGCAACAATAGTAGTTGCAGTACCATCTGGATTAGCAAATGTAATTCCATCCAAAGTCTTAGTAGATCTCTTATCTCTTGTAATAGTTACAGTATAAGTTTCGCTCTTAGAACCAGATTTAGATTTAACATTTATAGTTAACTTTTTACTATCTCCTGGGTTATCTAATGTTACACTAATTGGACTACTAGCTGGATATGTAGTTGATGTACCATCAGAAACAGATTGGATTACACCTGCATCTTTAATAGTAAATACTACGCTTGCTGTACTATCTTGAGAAGGAATTGTACCAGAGTAATCTTTTTCAGAAGCTGTCAAATTTGTAGCAGTTTTATTAGCACTTGAAACTGTTGCAGTAGCAACTTCTACTGAGTCAGAAGCAGCTGCCATTGGGAAACCTATGTCTTTAAATGCTGCTGAAGTAGAATAAGTGTAATCACCTATCTTACAGTTAATTTTAGTTAAAGTAATACTACTTACAGTTGAAGGAACCTTAACTTGGAATAGACCAATAATTGCCCAATCTTCAATTAAACACACATCATCTCCATTAGCCATATTAATACCAAGTTTAACATTTGATGAATTAGGAGCATTAATTTTTAATGTAGGACCGGCCTTAGCTTGATAACCTTGATTTTTATAGTAAGTATTATATATTTGAAGTCCTTCTGAAAGTGTTTTACCTAATGCATTGGCAATAGAAGTTCTATCTGTTGCAGGTGCACCAGTATAAAACGAAGTAAATTCAACACCCGCATTAACTGCAGCTTGGCCATTCCAGCCAAACTCAAAATTTGGATACATAACATTACCAGTATTATACAATTTGATTACCATATAGACAGTATCACCAGGATTAACTGTTGTTACTTGGTTTTGTAGTTGGTAATCACTATAGTATTCAATTTTATAGTCCGATTCAGCATCTGGAAAGTCATAAGCTTTAACCTCTTTAGTTTTATTACTATTAATCGTCAAAAACGATATAAAGATTAATAAAGAAGAGACTAAAAATAATTGAATACTTTTAATTATTTTCCTATTCATATTTTTTCCACCTTTCTTGTGAATATACACAACAGAGGCTTTCCTTTTTCAAACAATAACAACTTATCCCTTTTTACAAATACTTTTCATTAAATACCAGAACCCGATCCAGCAGTAGTAGGGTCAAAAGTAGTATTAAGTGTAGTTGTCATCTCGTTGGTATCTTTCATTATACTAGCTGCAAAGCTAGAGGCAACTAACAACTCAGTATAACCATACTCATAAGCTGCATAATAATTAACGTTTCTACAATTTGCTTCACTTGGAATTTCTACATTCCATTTTTTCAATTCTGCTGCATCTGAAGTGTCAATCAAACCATCTCCATTTACATCACCAGAAATTACAATTGGGATTGAATCAATTGGAGTGTCTGTAGAAGTTGGGTTATCTACTCCATAAAGTTCTACTATCAAACCAGTTCTTATATAATTGAGAGGATTAATATTAGAAGGGTCCGAAGTATCGGTAATTAGTGGGTCTTTAACGTCAAGAACATCTGCTGTCACTAAGCTAGATAATCCTTTTGAAGGATCAGTAGGATCATATAAATAATCCCCTGTATTTGGATCTTTAACTTTTATACGCGATTTAGAGTTTGCAAATTGATTTACTAAGTAGTAAATTGTTGTACCTTGGAAAGTTTTACCAAGTACAATATCTTTTAATGCCTCTTGTGTTGAAATGGCACCAGTGCCATCTAACGCATTAGCTCTATCATCAAACGTAATCGTATCATTTATATTCAACGTTTCAAGAGTGTAATCTTGAGTATATTGAACAAATCCCATTGTTGCATCATCTTTTAATTTTAGATATTTAGGTTCTGGTGAATTAATTACGAATTTACCAGCCTTATCAACTAAATCAGTTGGATTTTCATTACCAATCGCAAAGTTATAAGAACTTGTGACTGTATTCTTTACACTGAATCTACCTGTAGTAGTAGGTCCTGTGTTATTGAACCAAACAATTTCATAGTCAACACCTTCAACAAGTTCAACATCTACTGTTGATCCTACTAGTGCACCACTAATCATAACACGTATGCTAAACTTTAATTCTGTACCATCCATTTCATAAGTATAGATTGTACCAGTTCCATCATAACCTGTATATGATACAACACCAGTTGGAGTCGGTGACCACATATAAGTTGTTTCGTAACCAGGTTCAACAATATAGATATCACCTGTTGCAGGATTTGGAGACAATTGTTCAAATACAATTTGTTTAGATAAATCTGAAACATCCTTAGTTACTGTATTCCAGTTTGTGTTTACCTTGTCAGTTAATACAACTTTAACAGGAACATAATAATAATCAGCATCAGTTGGGTCAGCAGTTGTACTTGAATCAAAATATTTTAAGCTCCAATCTGGGCTTCCATCATCTTTCTTTGGAGGAGTTACTGTAAATATTTGATTAATTGTGTCAGTGAATGGAACAAAATTATCATAATAAATCTTAGTAATTTCACCATTTGTTTGGTCAAATACATACCAGAATTGATGAGGTCCGGCAGTATTATAATTAAATGTTACATGAACATATAACTCAGCATCGCCGAATGTGAATGGAACATTTAATGTATTCTTGTAGTTAAGATCATCAATTGTGATGCTTTCTACATAATCATCAGGAGTTGGTTTTGGACCAGTTCCTGGGTATGGGTCTGGGAATGGATCAGGTGATAAACTTGGTCCGCTAGCTTCAATCTTATAATTGATTGTATCATTAGTTAAAATGTAATTCTTCGCAACATTGTTTGGTGCAGCAGGATCAATTACAACATGAGCTGTGTAATAACCAACTGCTTCAGCTATACCAGTTGAAGGATTAGTAACTGTAATATTCAATGTTGGAGTAGTAGCTGCACTTTCAAGTTTTGTACCACTTGAAGGTACACCAGTTCTAGTGTCTTCTGCTTTTGCAGAAGGAGTTAATTGAGAACCAGAATAATACATAATCATAGGATCACTAGAAGTAGGATCTTTATCACCTTGCCATACAACTGTTAACACATATGGCTTAATCTTGAATGAGTATTCCTTTCCTTCTCCGAATACTGCTTGAGAATGATCTGCATCAGCAGCATACGTAACAGTAAAGTAATATTCACCTGCATCAATTGGAGCACTTGTTAAGGCTGTTCCATCAGACATGTAATATGTTATTGTAGGAACTCTTGTATCAGATGAATCACTGTTAGAAAGAATAATATCAGGATTTAATGGATCATAATTATATGAATTACCATCATAAACTCTATCAGTACCACTACCATCAATCTTACCAGTCCAGTCAATTGTAGGAGCACCAGTAGGTTTTGGTGTCAATTCAATCTTTCTTGAACCATCATAAGTGACATAGTTTGGAGCTTCTATTCTGAAATAAACAGTAGTTGTACCATACATTTCAGTAACAGGAGTTGAACTATATGATGTAGAGTCATATGGAGTCTTTGTATAAGTGATTAATGTCATAGGATTAGCTAAACCAGCTACAAGAGGAGTTTTTCCTGGTAACCAGTTAATTGTAATTCCATGATATAATCCGTCTACATAACCGATATAATCAAATGCTTCAAACAATCCATCAAAGCTTGCTTCATTTATCTTAGCCCAACATGCAACGTCAATATTGTAGTTTTCTGTTACATTATTACCAGCACCATTGTAAATCTTAGGAGCTTCTTGCCAAGTGAAGTCATCAGGGTAAACCTTATAATCACCAGCATTAGATGATTTAGATTGTAGGATAGCTGTAAACATATCACCATCAACTAAACCTGATTCAGGAACACCTGAAACACCTTCAAGAATTGCACCTGAAGCACCTGTAGTACCTGTATTTGTGATTAGTGCTGACCACACAACAGCATCATATGTTTTTTCCTCAACATCAGGGAATCTAACAATTAAATCACGTTTTGTAATTTCAAATAATATTGTCTTAGTAGCACTTGCATTAAAGTTCTTAGTTTCACCTAATGTAATTTCAACTTTGTACTTACCGACATTCAAAATATCTAGTACATTTATCAATGTGTAAGTAGTACCACCTGTAGATGTTACATCTTGTTGATAATACTTATATTGTAATTTTTCATCACGCTTATCTTCATCAATAAATGTGTTATATGTGACAACCGGATCTTTAACCAACTTGCCATCATATATCTTATCCATCATCTTGGCTTCATCAGATATTTCTAATGTTGAATCTGCTTTAGCAATCTTGATATAGAACTTGTTACTATCTGGTTCATCATCACCAAATATAGTATCTGGATAAGTAGAATCATTAAATACTGCCTTTACTAAAATCTTAATTGGATTTGGAGTAGCGTCAGTTTGATTTGGCTTATCTGTTGACCAAGTTGCACCATTATCAATTGAATAATGTAATGTGTAATTAATACCACTACCCATTGATAATTCAAACTTGAATGTATGAGCCTTACCATCATAAACATCATCGTATTCTTGAACCGCATATAGAATTGAGCTTGTAGTAACAGTTAAACTGATATCAAGCTTAATTATGTAGTTAGCAAGATCATCATCAGTTGATGAAGCAGTTAATACAAGATGAGGTTTATTATCTGGACTATCAAACACATAATAATTATCAAATAATCCTGAAGGATAAGTTCCAAGTACAGCGTGATTATCAATACTTGCCCATTGTGTAGGAATAGTATTGATAGGAGTTGTATAAGTTACACCTGTAGGTAGATTTGTAACTGTTATATCAGGCACCGCAATTACAACAGGAGATGTACCAAGATAACTCTTAGAACCACTATACTTAATCTCAATTTCACGAGGAGATATAGTATAGAAATTAGAATACTTAGTTGAATTTGCAATTGTAAAGTTGTTTAAAGCTTTACTACTAATCAATTCATAACAAATGCTATAAGTTCCAACTTGACTTGGTTCTGCGATTGGAGTTGTCAATAATAAATCATTACCATCATAATAATTGATTGTATAATCCACACCAGGGACTAGCATCTTGTTAATATTTAGTGAAGGATATGCATCCGATGTAAATATAGGAGCTGGGCTCTGTGGCAATGTATTATATACAAGCTTATTAGTATCGAATGAAACTGTGAAATTATTAGGTGAGATAGTGAATGGTTGTTCAACTTGTACACCTTCATAATTATCATTAGTTGGATAAGTTACTCTAACTTTGTAAGAACCAACTTCACTTGGTCTAGAAGATAATACCGCACCTGTACTATCTAACCATGTTAACCATGAATCCTTAGCAATTTCACTACCTTCTAGTGTGACAACCTTAGGATTAAATACGGTACTTCCATCATAAATCTTAGATAAGTCTTGAACTGAAAGAGTGTTCTTTGCCATTATGATTGAGAAATCTTCAAATGTGTCCAAGTCATTATAGTTAGCAACATCTGTTAACTTAGCGTGAACTCTATAATTTGAAACGAAAGTAAAGTCTTTCTCATGCTCATCATAATATATACCATCATCTGAATATAGAATTTTAGCTGCTGATGCATCAATTACAGCTTGTGTAGGAGCCACAATAGTGATTGATGGATAGTGCTTTGTCTGGTCATATGTATAACCATATGGGAATGAACCACCTGTCAAATCTGGAATATTCCAAACGAATGTCATATTCGCTTTCTTGATATTTAATACAACATCAATAATATATTCATAGTTAACAGTTACTTCATCCATATTTTGGTCAACAATTTCATAACCAGGATAGAAATCAATATACTTACCAGTTTCTGAATTCTTTTGATAAATACCACTATTAACACTAGATGAGAATAGAGTACCAGAAACAAATTTATGTACATTTGTTCCATCATTTACAAGACCTGTAATAGTTAATCCGTCAGGGTTCTTGTAAATATTATATTGCCAAGTTGAACCATTATAAATGTAGTCTGCAGCAGTACCAGAAACTGTAACTTGTCTTCTTGAAATCTTGAAGTGTTCTAATAAAGTTGTTTCGCCATAGTATACACCAGCAGGAATAACTATTTCGATTAAGTATTCTCCAGCATCTACTACTTCACTCTTTGGTTCACTAGCTTTCTTCCAACCTTTAGCATCACTACCAGTTGCTTTATAATAACTGATAGTCCAACTAGATTGAGCAGGAATAGTTTCACCAAATTGAACTAATGATGGGTTCTTCCATGTGACAGTTGGAACACCACCGCTAGCTACAGTTCCATCATAGACAAGTGCGTCATATGTTTTGTTAATGCTAGAAACATCTAAACCTACATCTTCTCTTCTGAAGTGATCAATTGTAAGAATTGTCTTGTCTTCAGCTATTTCATAATTTGGAGCACTAATTTGAACATAAGCTAGATAACTACCAGGTAATGTTTGAGGATTATCTGTCAAATCATAAGTACCTTTAACAGTACCAAACATAATAGTACATGTTGAAGGTGAAGGAGATGTGACAACAACGTTAGGACCAAATGATTTTGCAGTTCCATCATATGTATATACATTGTCCACAATGTTATATTCAATCAATTTGAATCTAACAGTTAAGTTAATTGTAGCCCTTAATGTATAATTTTGAGTTAATTCATTACTTGCAACAGTTGTATCTAATGCTGTTGAAGCTGCATTTAGATACCATGCTTGCCATGAAACATCGAATTCATTTAATGTGAAGTTCGAATCATAAGTTCCAGTTGTAGCATATTGATACTTCTTACGTTCAAGATTTACATTACTAATAATTGAGTATCTTAAACCTGTAGAAGTAACGATGTTTTCAACATAATAATCACTAGCACTATTATTGTTCAACAAGTCACCATTATGTGACCAATTAACAAGTAAATCAGCAGGGCTATTGATTACCCATGTATCATTAACCACTAGACTAATTTCACGCTTTGAAATCTCAAAGTCTTTCATAACGCTTAATCTAGAATAATTTGTCTTACCATTTGTAGTATCAGGTTCGATATCAGCATTATCAGTAACGACTACTGTATATTTACCAGCATTTGTTGGAGCATTACTTAATGGAGTTGAGAAGTCTTGATAATAATAATATGTAATTTCTAAATCATTAAATGTACCATTATATGAACCATTTAGATTAGATTTAACAATAGTAGCAGCTGAACCATCATATACCTTATCTAAATCAGGTAACGCAAGATATGAATCAGCTTGAGTAATTGTCAAATCAACAAATCCATCATAAGTATTTTGACTGTCATTTGGTAAATTGAATTGATAATAAATTCTATATTTACCAACATTTCTAAATGTAGGGAACTCAGTTGCAGGCTTCAATTCCTTAACAAATGTTGCAGGCTCTAAACCTGTATCCCAATCAAGTTCTACTGTTGAGAATGACATTTGAACTTCATCTAGGTCATAATTTAACTTAATGTCAGGCGCAATATTTTGGTTGATATATTTTGTTTCCAAATTATTGGCTCTAACAGTTAATGCTGTCTTTTGAAGAATGACATTAATATTTAAGTTAAATTCATAATTCTTAGTTACATCATTACCTAACTCATCTGTAACCTTTAATTTATTAAATTTGAATTGGTTAGCATATTGGAAATGACCATCAATATTATCAAGTGTTTGAATTTCCATATCTAACTTATGTCCTGCTATCCAAGTAGGATCGGTAGCATCAGCGAAATATGTTTCATCAAACTTCTTTGTCCAATAAGTGAATAAGTAATTTTCTTTAGCTGAATATGAAACCTCAAATGGTCTCTTAGATACATTTAATTGAACAATAGGATTAACTAGTTGATAGTTATTTATATCTGTCAATAAACTTGTAGCATAAGTTAATGAACCATATAAAACATATGTACCAGCATCTTTTACAGTTGTTTGTGGCAACAAATTATCTTCACTATCATGTATTTCAACATCGATATATCTCTTATTTTGAGCTATATCTAGGATATAACCACTTGGAGTATGATCTGTTCCATCATACATGAATGATAATTCGTTCCAAACAATTTCAGCTTGTTTTGGAATAACTGTTAATTTTATCTTCTTGTAATAATATGTGCCATCAGTTTCATCATATGGCATATTATTACTTCTATTCCAATAATAATAATTTGTACCAGTCTTAATAGTTAAGTATAGTTCATAATAACCAACGTTCTTTTCATTATATGTTGGTGTTGGAGATGGATCACTAAATGTGTTATCACTTACCTTACGATAATAATATTGCCATGCACCATCACTTGGTGTCTTGATATCACTAGCCTTAGGTAATGCATCATTTCCATCATATTGAACTGTTAATTCTTCAGGAACATCAAATTGTGGTAAATCAATACGAGTGATTACAACTTGAACTTGATATTCAGGAACACCACCAACCATAACTGGGTTTACAATTGGATAATAGTTTTCACATACGTTATCAGTACCATCTGTAGTAATTAAGATAGATTGATATGGATCAGTAAAGAATTCAAAGTCTTGATCCTTTTCATATGGATCACCATTACCAGGTTCACCTCTTGCATCCGCTGAAGATGTTCTAAACTTACAATCAGCAAATGTGATTGTACCAAATCTATGAGCCGCAAGTAAACCTGCATCTGCTGCACTATTGGCACCACTCACTTTGTCATATTCCATTTCACCCATTGAAACTACAACCTTATATGAATCATATGGTTTTTCAATATAAATCTTAGTTCCACCAATGAAATTGAAATATAATGGACGTTTTGTAATATGTAAAGTTTCGTAACCGATTGTTAGAGCGATATTTCTAGTACCAGGGAAGTAAACTATTGTAAAGTAATCACCAACATCAACAATCATTTTCTTCGTAACTTTTGGATTAGTCATGAAAGTCTCATAGAATGGATCACTAGCTAAGCAACCACCAAGGAAGAATGCACCAACATCATTTTGGTCAAATCCAGCTTTTTCTAGTTCTTCTAGATCAAAGTACCAAACTTCTGGCTTTTCAGAATCCCTAATTGTAATTGAAGGATTTATTGACCATGTAGCTTCTAGAGGTTGTAAATCATAAACCTTAGTTAAAGGATCAACATTTACTGCTAATACAGCTTGTTTAATGATAATCTTTGTACTACCTACATAATCTTCAAAGTTTGGAGCACTGAATTTAAAACCAACTTCATATTCACCGACTTCGATGAATGATAAAGTTGTATAAGTTTTATCTGGAGTACTTAATAACCAATACTCAGCAGTTGGTGATATCGGTAAGCCAGTTCCTGTTGTACTATTTACAATATATTGCACAGATTTTTCAGTACCATCGTAGTCATAAATTTGAGGATCTGGAACTGTAATATCAAGTGGAGGATATAAATATTCTACAGTTAAATCAAATACAATTTCATAATAATCGGCATCGAAATATGTACCAGTTCCATCATCATATTTTAATTCGAAATTATCTTGTAAACCATCTAAACCAGAAGGCGCAGCTGTAGATAAAATCTTGAAACCAAAATATGGATTTGCTAAACCAGTAATATCACCAAAATATGTGTTAGTTATTGTTGAATACTTCAAGCTACCTTTTAGTGTATATTTAGCTTTAAGTCTCTTATTAGTTGTAATTTGAATCTTCAAATAATCAGTTGGCAATAGATTTGTAATAGTCATGCCATCTGCTGGATCTAAATTTTGAGAATCAAAATATTTAGAATAATAAGTTACACCATCATATTCAATTGTTGTATTTAGAGTTACATAAACTTTTCTTGCTACAATCTTATATGAAATAATGTCATCACTAGGATCAAGATAGTAATTTCCATTCATTGGCTCATTGATAAATACATCAGCTGTATAACTACCGATATCTATATGAGTACCAACATAACTAACTGTTGTTGTAAATTTATCAGTTGTATTAGAAATAACTTTGACTAGAGGAGCTTGATCAGTTCCGTCATATTCAAGTTCTTTCTCATAATCTAGAAGCAATCTTCTTGGAACAATTTCTAGATCAATTTGACAACTTGTCGCAAGACAGTTATTAGTTACACCAAAATCAATAGTAACTCTATATTTACCAACATCCATAGGGTTAGTTGTTAAATATAAAGGATTTAACGCGGTTCCATTATAAGCTTGATAATGGAATGTAGTAATACCATCATGAATAGTATCATATACAATTTCACTATCTAGAACAGGACGAGCTAAATATTCAATTGTTTGATTTGAAATATTAATTACAGGTGGAATTGATGCACGAGTGATATAGATTTGCTCCCATAAGAATTTAGTCTCAACATTCTTACCACTGACCATAACATATACTAAGTATCCACCACCAGTAGGATTAACATCCTTATAAGATATAGGTGTTGATTGCCAAGTAGTCGCATTTGCATTTCCATATGTATCAACAGATGAATATTTTACATCTAAATCTAATACAGTATTTGTGCCATTTACATTGGCATCAATATAGTAATTAACTGGATTACCATTAACAACTGAGTGGATTAATTGTAACATCTGCAGACACTTCTTTTGGTTTATAACCTTTACTATAAATTTTTACAGTTACAGGATATGTTGCTGCATCATTGTATGGAAGACATGAGTATGTACCGTCACCATTATCAATTAACGTAGCATCAATCCAAGGTGTTTCATCAGTAATTGTTGCAGTCTCTGCATATTTTATGATGAAATCATTAATAGACATTCCAGATGGAATTCCGGAAATCTTAAATCCGTGATTATTACCATCATAAGTGACTGTTTCACTAGTAACATTTAACGTGATTAATGGACCATTTATATCAATATGTAATGTAACTTGTCCATATTTTGTATTATAGTTTGGAGCACTTACTTCAATTGCATAACTATATTCAGTAGGACCATATTCATTACCAATAAACTTTGGCATTACGGTACTGAAATTTAATGATTCAAATGAACCATCAAATGTTAATGGATCAATTATTGCATATTTTACAATAGCATTCCAAGGAGCTAGTCCTGTAACCTCAATACCATGTTCAAAGCCATCATAGTTAACA
>Ga0247611_10006502_pt1 | contig 14979 bp, 10 predicted proteins | sample 177DNAGHGhighgp2_FD_192422 | JGI IMG/M metagenome (GOLD analysis project Ga0247611, IMG submission 192422) | Sheep rumen microbial communities from Palmerston North, Manawatu-Wanganui, New Zealand - 1770 DNA GHGhigh gp2 | ecosystem: Host-associated > Mammals > Digestive system > Stomach > Rumen...
TCCGGCGCGCCAGGGCGGGTCGAGACCGCGCCCACGTCGATTATCTGGACGTCTTCGCGCTCCAGCATCGCGTAGTTGTAGCGGCTCGGCTCGTAGAACGAGTCGGGAGTGAGATTTATGACGCCCATTTTGATCATCAGGGCAAATATAATGAAAAACTTGGGGCTACTCTGCGGGAAAATCCGCAGAGTAGTATGAAGTTTTTTGAAGATGAGGCAGAAAGTTGGTACTACTCCGCGGGAATCCCCGCAGAGTAGCATCAAGTTTTTGGAGAGGGGCTCCCCAAAGTTTCGGGGAGAATTGTTATATTTGTAAGCTATGCTAATCGTATTGGAAGGACTGGACGGAGCCGGGAAGTCGACTCAGGTCCGAAAACTCAAAGAATACCTCGAGAGCAAGGGCGCCCTCGACTACATCCATTTCCCGCGTTACGACGCTCCCGTCTATGGTGAGCTGATTTCCGCGTTCCTTCGCGGAGACTTCGGGACGAACGAGACGGTTCACCCGCAGCTCGTGGCCCTGCTTTATGCTGAGGACCGCCATGGAGCCGCGCCCGAAATCAAGCGCTCGCTCGCCGAAGGGCGCAACGTCCTTTTCGACCGCTACGTCTATTCCAACATAGCATACCAGTGCGCCAAGCTCAATGACCCCGAAAAGATCGAAGAGTTGCGCAAATGGATCATCGACACGGAGTTCGGAGTATTCGGCGAGCCCAGGCCCGACCTCAATATATTCCTCAATGTCCCGCTGAGCTTCGTGGAGAGCAATCTTACCTCGCACCGCGAGGGAGACGACCGAAACTATCTCCATGGCTCTAAGGACATCCACGAATCGAGTATCGCCTTCCAAGCGCGCGTACGCGATATGTATTTGATGCAGGCGGGAAAAGACCCCGCGCTGAAGGTGGTCGACTGCTCGGACGCGGAAGGCCGGATGCTCCCCGAAGAGGCTATTTTCGCAAAGATCAAAGCTCTCGTAGATGAACGCCTCTGAGTTTTTCCGCAGGCTGGCGGCGGTCATTTTCGGCCTCACGCTGCTCCTGGGCGGGCTCCTCAAACTGATGGACCCGATCGGGGCGCAGCTCGTGATCGAATCTTATCTCAACTTCTGCCACCTCGGTTTCCTGCGCTTTGCTTCGCTCCAGCTCGCATTCTTCTTCAACCTGCTCGAGTGTTTCGTGGGCGCGGCGCTGATCGCGGGGGCATGGACCTCGTGGATAAGGTGGGTCTCGCTCGGGCTGATGAGTTTTTTTACCCTGCTGACCGCGCTGCTCTGGGCGCTGAACCCGCCCATGGACTGCGGCTGCTTCGGCGAGCTCGTCCATCTGACTCATGCGCAGAGCTTCCTTAAAAACGTCGTGCTGATGCTCCTTTGGGTTGCGGCATTCGTGCCTACGAAAAAGGTCCCGCGCCAGCATATACGCCGCCCGATAATCGTGGGCTTCACCTTTGCCGTGATGGTTTTCTTCGGAGTGATGAGCTACCGTCACCAGCCGTTGCTCGACCTTACCGACCTTCGCGCCGGGACCGAGCTGACGGAAGGGAAGGTCGCGCTGCTGGGCGCGGACGGCGAGTACCACGACGAGCTGGCCCTCGAAGGCAACGTGCTGCTGATTGGCGTCTACGAGCCGTCCGCGCTCTCTGGCCGCGACCTCGAGCGTATCGAGCGTACAGTCGCCCTCGCCCGTGGGGTCGGAATCACCCCGATCATTGCCGCGGCAAGGCCGCAAAAGGCGGAGGACCTGCCAGCGGGAGCGTTCGTCTCCGACCGGAAGGCGCTTGTCAGTCTCAACCGCTCGAATGGCGGAGCTACCCTGGTATCCGATGGCCAGATCGTCCGGAAGTGGAGCGCAGGAAGGGTACGCGCGACCTCGCTCGAAAGGGCCCTGGCTGCAGACAGTACCGACCTTATAGCCGGAAGAATCGTCCGCGGCCGGCTAACCTTCGGAATATACGCCCTGGTGACGTTCGTAGTCATACTGATATAAAACAACATGCGCAGACTCCCTCACATCACCCTGACACTCGCGCTCGGAATCGTCCTCGCGGCATGCTCCAAAGACAAGGGGCAGGTGCCGCTGGACACGTCTCCGATCGTGACTGTTATCTATCCGTCGACAGGGCTGGGGGACCGCTCGTATGTGGACAAGATATACCTCGGCGCCGAAAGGGCTGCGCTCGAAGGCGGCGTGAGGGTCATGCAACGAACAATTGGTAGTTCGTAAAGGATAATTTGGATTTTCAGAAATAATGCTTACCTTTGCAGTCCCAATACCGCGGGGTAGAGCAGTCGGTAGCTCGTCGGGCTCATAACCCGGAGGTCGCAGGTTCGAGTCCTGCCCCCGCTACCACTTGAGGGCTTAGCTCAGTTGGTTCAGAGCGCTTGCTTGACAGGCAAGAGGTCACTGGTTCAAATCCAGTAGTCCTCACACGGAAAAGGTCGGACAATCGTCCGGCCTTTTTTTCTAGTAGTCCCTGAAGTTGAGACCAAGGCGGCGATACCTCTCGAATTCGGTATCCCACACGGTTTCCATTACCCTTCCGAAATCCTTGTTCTCCTCATATCCCCATAAGTTCTCGGCGAAAATACCGAGCCGGGGGAACAGCATATATTCCAGAGTCTTGTCGTCCGGCATTTTCGAGAGCTGGACATAGGCGCTCATATCCTTCGCCTTTATATAGTAAGTATATGTCGCGGAAAGATACACGCTGTGCGGGTCATCACGCTCATACGCACCCTGTCCAATCGAGAAAGGAACCGCATCCGGCCATTTAGGCTCTGTCCCTACCGAACAATGCAGAACCGCGATTCCAAGCTTCTGGGCGCTTCGCTCCACTCGCGCCTGTTCCCGGGCTGAATAGAAGCCGTGGGTATCCCATTTGAACAGGTTGTACTTGTACATCGCCATTGCCTCCAGAATCTTCTCTATTTCGCGGACCGAGGTCTTCCTCTGGCAGTCAAGCAAAAGGGCACGGATCTCCAGACGCGGAGCATCCTCTATGGCGCAAAGCGGAAGATCTGCGCTTCCGTCCAGGGGCAACAGTTGCTTCAGAGTGGTGAGGGCATAGTGAAGCCCGGCTGGAGAACCGTAACAGACTCGGATACTGTCCGGGCCTATCGTAAGACGGTAGGCTTGCTCCTGGAGGGAGGGATCTTCAGTGTATTTGACAAGAGATTCATTGTAATGAAGCACCCCGCCGCGGATATCGACCGATTTCGGGTAAGGGATAAGTTCAAGATGATTTCTCGGAAGATCCTCGGCAGAGCGGGCGTAATTGATTCCCATCCTGTCCATTATGGGGTAGTCGTGTTCTATGAGTTTCTTCTGGAAGCGTTTCCAATCCTTGAACTGGGGATCACACCAGCATAGTTCCGAAAGCACTTGCATACGGGGGAAACACATATACTCGAGATAATCATCATTGTCGATGTATTCCGACCAGAGATAACACAGAGTGCCGATGATGTTCTTCCTGTACTCAGGCTTGATTCCGTGGTAAGGATTGTAGGCATAGAGCTTTCTCGGAGGAATGTATCCGCCTATTGAGAGGGGCTCGGAGTTATGGGGCCCCTGGCAGTAATCGAAATAGGTGAACTCATAGTCGGACATAATCGAGGTATAGCCTTTTTCTGGCCCCTGCACGGCATCCATGATGACCACGTCGGACTGGGGAAAATCCCCGCGCATCACCGCCTCCTCATACATCATCGGGGTCTTGCCGTATTTCTCGATAATGGCCGCAACCCGGTCGATGAACCAGTTCATCAGGTAATTTTCCGGCTCTTCATCGCGTCCGCGAAGTCCCAGCGAGTCGATGCGCGCCTGGCAGTGTGGACACTCTTTCCAGCGGACTGTAGGGACTTCGTCGCCGCCGATATGGACATAGCGGCCCGGGAAAAGTTCCACAAGTTCCGCGATAACGCCCTCTACAAAATCGAAAGTAAACTCCTTTCCGGGACACATGACCTCAGGCGTTATTCCCCAGCGCTCCCACACTTTGTAGGGGCCTCCGGTACACCCGAGATCCGGATATGCGGCAAGAGCGGACTGAATGTGGCCGGGCATATCTATCTCCGGAATGATTTCGATGCCCAGGGAATCGGCATAAGCTACGATCTCGCGTATTTCGTCTTTAGTGTAGAAGCCGCCGTGGGGGTCATTGTCATAACTGATCATATCATCAGTCATCCCGTCGTCGAGATGGCCAGTCATAGTCCTGTCGCGCCAGGCTCCTATCTCAGTCAGGAGAGGGTATGAGTCAATCTGGATTCTCCATCCCTGGTCTTCCGTCAAATGCCAGTGGAAGTAGTTCAGCTTGTACTCCGCCATCGCATCGAGGAACTTTTTCGTCTCTGCAACACTTATGAAATGGCGTCCCGGATCGAGCATAAAACCCCGGAAGGAAAACTGAGGGCGGTCTGTGATTCTACAGCAGGGAACAACCCCGTCTTTTTCGATTTGTCTCAAGGTCGTCAAGGCATAGCGTTTGCCATGCTCGTCGGAGTACGAAACGCTTACTCCCCGTTTGCGGACGGTAAGTACGTATCCCTCCGGGGGAATACTTTCCGAAGTGAGAAAGCGGATGTCGTCAGTCCATCCCTCATAAGTCTTGAATGACCCGGGAAGGGCTACCGTCCTGACGGGCTGAGGCGTCACCGGAATATCCGGAGCGGAGCATCCGGCGACACCTGCCGCCATGACCATAATGATCAACCATTTATTTACCATATACAAACCGTCGTTCAAACTCCATCACGGAGTCGTATACAGCGTCGAAATCTATCTTCCCGCTTTGTTCCAGACTGTCAATCATGCCTGAAAGGCAAAGATCCCAGCGGGGAAGGTAGTAACGGCCCACCAGGCCGTGCCACTGTTTTTCTTCGTAATCGTTGGTGTAGTCCGGATTGAACTCCGAGTAGAAGGTGAGTACAATGCGGGCGTCTACCTCGTAGTAGTATTTGAGTTGGGGAGTCTTACCCCAGTCAGATGCCATCTTCATCCATTTGTCGAGTGAAAAGTACTGATGCCCCGCGAGCAGCGAATCCAGCTGAGTGCCGATCTCGAGCATCTTTGAGCGTATATCTTTGAGGGCCTGGAGGTCGCAGTCGTTGATTGCGTCTATCACCAGGTCGTACTGCTCGTTGAAGCGGTCGGAGAGGACCTGCCTTCCGACATTTGTCATCCAGTAGCGGTAACTGTCGGTGGAGGACGGCTCAACGGTTTTCATGATTTCCCAGGCCTTCTCCAACACGGCCTTGTCGTAGGTGTTGTTCCACCAGCCCTTATCGGTCACATATACATCCCGGTTGCCTTCCCATTGCCCGTTTCTTCTTATAGGGATATGGCCTATGGCGCTGCCGGTGTTCTTTTCCGCGCTGGCGGTTTCGTAGACTTGGCGGAGCAGCCTCCAGGCTTCGCGCCAGTTTTCATCCTCCCTTCCGAGGTACCTGTCGGCAAGGTTGGTCCAGTAGTAATCGGGATCTATGTCGCGCCATGCGCGCTCAAGAACGTACTCGTCCATAAACGGATTTGTTCCGAGAGCCTCAAGGGTAAGGCCGACGCCCTTGAAATTGGACGGGCTTCGGGCGATTATCTCGTCGAGCCTCTCGTCCACGACCTTGAAATTGGCATTGATGTCGCAATTGCCGCCGAAATTGCCAAGATAACACCAGAGAAAATCCTGGCCATAGAAATCTTGAGTGTGTTTGTATATCTCCACCCGTTCTGCGTAATAGTCCTGGAACAGCATCCTACCCTTCGGGGCTCCGTTGACAAAGGCGTCTATTCCTTCGTTGGTCCAGTTGGCGATAAAGAACATCATCCATCCCATCTGAACCCAGACGGCGTCCGGGTCGACCGCGGCCAGGCTCTCATAGACCTGCCTGGAGACGCGCCCGAGGTATTCCGGTTCAAAGGAAGGGGCCCACATCTCGTTGAAAAGGTCGATGCAGTAGTAATGGTCTGTTCCGTATAATTTCTCCTGTTTCTCGAGGTATAACTTCTGGATTCTGAGAAACAGCGAATCGGAAGGATCGAGAAAATAACTGCGGTTCCTGCAAGGCCAGTCGCCCCAGTCGCACATATACTTTTTGCTGTAGTCGGCGTCGGGGTAGAGATCCTGCAATTCTTTCTGGAAGTGGCCGTTGTATGCCTGTAATACGGGCTTTATCCCGAGCGAGCGCATCCTTTCGAGTATCTTCTTCTGAAGCTCGGCCTGAGGCGCAATCCATTCTTCAGGTAGCGGGCTCCCGAGATAGTCGCCGTTGTTCATCCACTGCCAGGGGAGGGTGGCCGGAGAACAGAAGTAACCCAGCACCTGTTCTTTTGTCATTCCCAAATCCTGGAATACCTCCATCCAGACGGCCTCCTGGCCCAGCGGGGCAAGAGCGAGATTGACTCCGTTGAGCGCCATCCAATCTACCAGATGTCCCCATTCTTTCCACGTCCAGTAGGGGGTGGTGTGGCCATACGTACAGTAATTGAGGAAGAACCTGTGGGTTACCTGGCTGGCAAGTTCGATCTTCTCCGGGACGGCGGGCATAGTCTCCGGGAGGGTCATCGGCTCGTCTTCAAACCAGGAATAATTGCTTTTACAGACATACTTCAGGTAATGTCCCAGGCCAGTCGCCATCGAGTTGACATTATTTCCCCTGATGACAAGGCGGCCGGAAACGGTCTCCAGCTCAAACCTGTCACCGTCTGTATCGATCTTTTCGAACCTTATGCTGGACGCATATTCAGGCACGACGCGGCGCGCCAGGGCCCGGGCGCTGCGGATATCCGAGTCGCGGCAGCAGGAAACAAGCAGAACTGCCGCCGAAAGAATGCTAAAAAATGCTCTTATCATTGATGACGATTTCTTCTGTGTAGTTCCAATAGTCGGAGTTGGCTGTCTTTGCGCCTATGCGGGCGTAGTAGGTGGGCTTGTCGCCGAGGACGATGGTCATGGATATCACTCCGGTAGACCCGCTGAAAGAATCGGTCTTCTTATAAGCGATTGCGGCTTTGTCGCTGATAGACCTGGATGCCTTGTTTTGTCCGGGATTGTGGACGGTGCCGTAGACGATGGCCACGTCTCCGGAGGTGGAGACATTGTCATTGACGGTGTACTTGGCGTTCATGGTCAGTTTGCTGCCTTCAATCTTGGACGAGAGTATACTCAGGGTAATGTTGGGCACCGCTTTAAGGTCGAAGGTCTTGTTGCCTTTCAGGTCTATTGTAAGAGTGTCCAACTCGCAGAAGGGACCGTTCGCCCAAACCTTGTACCTGCCGGGGAACATCTTTGAGTTGGAGAAGGTCCCGTCCGGCTTGATGGAAAACTTTCGCGGGCTCTCCGGATTGGCGTTCAGGTCGCCGAACAGGATGGTCGCTCCGAAATTTTCTGTCGTGATAGTGGCTCCGGTGTTCTTGTCCACACAGCGGCCGCTGTAGGAGGCGCTGAGGTCTCCCGATCTGTCGTCGACTGCACAAGCGCCTGCCAGCGCGGCAGTCAAAACAAATAAGTATATCTTTCTCATTTCAAATTGCTTCCGTTAGGGTGATCGTAAATGCTGGTGGGGATGCCTTCCCAACCCACGTTCTGGACAAGTCCGGGGAACTGGTCTACCGGCACGGGGCAGTAGTAGTCGCGCTCGTTCCAGTAGCGGACTTCGTTGCCTGCGAGGGTGTGGCCTTCGGCCCGTTCGACCGTGTAGTAGAATCTTGCCGGGCTTACCGTCTCGTCAATGTTGAGCACAGGATGCAGCGCCATATTGACGGTGCCGTCGATTGTCCCGCCTAGATGCCAGCGCTTGAGGTCCCAGTACCGGTGGTTCTCGAACATCAGATCGACCCTGCGCTCGTGGCGGACCACATCGAGGGTCATGGTCTTGGGAGGCAGGCCGCCGTGGTCGGCTCGAAGCCTGTCGAACCACGTCTGAGCGTCCGCCAGGTAGGCGCTGTTGCCGCCCAGCGAGAGCTCCACGGCCGCTTCGGCATAATTCAGGACCGTCTCGCCCAGACGCAGGACGACCGCATCCTGGCTGCAGAGGCCTTCGAGATAACTGTTGACCGGCCGGCCGAAAATCTGCTTCTTGAGGAAGAAGCCGGTATTGGTAGTGCCGGCGGTGCCGTCGTACTGCTCGAAAGAACCGTCGATCCCACACATATTAACGTCGGGATAACCGGGAACGCGGACACGGTTGCTCCACTGGTCGTTGTTGGCCCACTTGTAACTGTCGGTGGTGCCGTCGGCATGGTGGACGTCAGTTCGATAGTAGATGTCTATATCGTAGCCGAGGAAATTGTCGCCGGGAAGAACAACGCTCGCCCTCAGGCGCTTGTCCCTGCCGTCGAAGATTGCCGATTGGCTCTCATACTCCTTCGTCTCGTCAAGGGGCTTAATCTCTCCGTCGAGCGTTTCGTACTGCTCCACCCCGTTGAGGGTAGGTACCATCCAGCTTCCGCCGTTGTTGGTAGCCCGTCCGAAGAGGTTGTATGAGTCGAACCAGATGTACATTCCTTCCACCTTCTCTCCGTTGACGAAGCGGAAGATAATCTCGTTGTTGTTCTCGTCGTTTCCGTCGAAGAGATGGGAGAAGTCGCCGGTGTCCAAGGTGTATTTGCCTTTGTTTACCACCGCCTTTGCAGCTTCCGCTGCCTGGGTGAAATAGTCGGTCGCCCTGTCGGCGGGTATGCCCTGATAATTATTGATTTTGGAACCGTATTTAGCTATGCAGGCCGCATACAGCGCCGCGCGCGATTTCAGGGCGCAGGCCGTGTATTTGTTTGCCCTGTCACGGTCTTCGCCTGGAATCAGGCAGGTTTCCGGCAGAAGGTCGATGGCACGGTCGAGATCGGCCAGTACGAAATCCCAGCTCGCGACTTCGGATTCACGGACATTGGTCGGGGCGTCGCCGAAGGGACCGTCGAACAGGGCGATTCCGCCGTATCGCTTGACAAGTTCAAAGTAGAGGAATCCGCGTATGAAATACATCTCGCCGAGAGTTGCGCGTACCGCTTCATTGTCGCTGTCCTTATTATAGGAGTCGATGGCGGTATTGAGATGGTTGATGACAAGGTAGCTGTCCCAGGGAAGGTAAAAGCCGGTATAGGTCTCTTCGTAGTAGTATGGATCGACCTCAAACATCTGGCTCTCGGCGTAGCCGATAGGCCAGGTGACCGGGCCGTTGCCGAACCAGGCAAGGTTCACCGTCATGTCTTCAAACCAGCCGTCGTAGTAAAGGTACATAAAGGTGTTTCTCTCAAGCCCCATAGACTGGACGAATTTGCGCAGTCTGGGATAGTACGAGAGAACCAGGGATTCGGTAAGCCCAGGAAAATCGTCGAGCTTGTCTTCTGTAATCAGGCTCTTTGAAGGAACGTTCAGCCTGTCCAGGCAGGAGGAGAAAACAAGCAGGGCTGCCGCCAGAGATATAATGATTTTCTTCATGCCGTTAGAATTTAAGGTTGAGGCCGAGAGTGAAGGTCTTCAACTGAGGATACGATGCGAACGAGTAGTTATTCTCCGCCACTTCGGGATCGAAATATGGCTGAGAGGAGAAAGTGAAGGGGTTGTAGGCGCAGAAGAAAACGCGGAGATCCGATTTGAAGGATTGTTCACCCCGGAATTTGAAAGTGTATCCGAGTTCGATGTTCTTTACCCTCAGGTAAGAGCCGTCGAACATCCAGAAACTGGATTCTGCGGTATTGACCTGAGTATCCTGGATATCCCTGGTGGCGGGGAAGAAGCCCGGTATCCATTCGGAATCGGCCGAAGTGTAATCCGCTTTGTGCCACCGGTCGGCAAGATAGGCCCAGCAGTTGACATCGGTGTTGTTGTTCAGGAAAGCATAGCGGTCGTAGACAGGAATCGTAAATTGCGAACATGCGGCTCCCTGAAGGAACGCGACAAAATCAAATCCGCGCCATGAGGCTGTAAGGTTCAGACCGTAGAGTATCTCGGGGTACGCCGTCCTTCCGATAGGCTGGCGGTCGTTTTCGTCTATATAGCCGTCGTGGTTGGCATCCTCGTATTTGAGGTCGCCGGGCAGTATCACCGCATTGTTGTTGGAGTTCATATAGACCGGATAGTTTGCGGCTTCCTCGAAGGATGAGAAACGTCCTATGTAGCGATAGCCCCACCTGATGTTGGTCCATCTCCCGGAGAGGTTGTGTTCCCAGTCGTCGTAGCCGGACGGATACGGGAGATGCTCTACATAGCCGTATTTGGAGCGCGACCATGAGAAATTGAGGGTGGCGCCGTAGCTGACTTCGCCGATGCGGTTCTGGTGGTCGAGCATCAACTCGAGGCCCCTGGTGGAATCAGAATTGAGATTGTAGTAGGTAGCCAGATCGCCCGACTTGTCGTTGGCTTTCTTTGCCGGCAGTCCGTTGCGGCTTCTGTAGAAGACTTCGAATGAACCGCTCAGAAGACCCCCTTCGAACAACTTGAAATCTGCGCCGATATTGGCGACCGACGAGGTGGACCAGGTGAATGCAGGATTGGGGTTGAGGGTGGTTTCAAGCGAGATGAGAGTCCTGTCGCCGAAAGTCATTTCCGTTCCCGGATAGCGGTAGCCCGACTGATAGTAGTAAAGGTCGGTCTCATCATAATAGGCCTTAGCGTCGGAAAGGTCGCCGAGCACACCGTAACTAGCCCTGAGTTTCAGCTCCTTCAACACATCGCGAGCCTTTTCCATCCACGGCTCGTTGGAGACCATCCATCCGAGGGAGACAGACGGGAAGAAGCCCCATTTCTTGGCGAAATACTGGGCGCCGTCCAGACGTGTGTTGATGTCGATGAAATAGGTGGATTTATAGTCGTAGGAGAAACGCTCTACAACGGAGGTGCTGAAGTAGTTTCGCAAGGTCTCCCCGTCGTTGATGTTGGCCCCGCTCAAGCCGGCTCCGAGCAGGTCGGAGGCGGTTGTCGGGTAGTTGATCCTCTTGGTGTAGAAATAGTTTTTCGAGGCACTGTCGACCTCATAGACGAGGCCGGCATTGACGCTGTGGCCGTTTTCCCAACTCTTCTTGTACGTAAGATAGCCCTGGAAAATAAGGTCTCCCCAGTTGGAGTTGCTTACGGTAAGATCCGCAAAGTCGGACTTCGTAGCGGAATTGCTCAGATAGTATTCGTCTGAACCGCTGCGATACCCCATATAGATATGTGTTTTGTTCCAGGTGCGGTTATAGGTATTCTCGAAAGTATAACCGAGGTTGGCTTTTACCGAAAGTCCGTCGACCCAGGGAATCTTGTACTCGAGGGCGGCATCGACATTGAGCGTCCTTACATTCCGGTGGCGATATCCGGAAACGTCGGTATCCGCCATTGCGATGGGATTGTAGGTGTTTTCGGCAGCAAAAGCGTAGTACTTATCGTCCGGATGCCATTTTACGGGGATAAGGGGGGATGCCTTTGCATATGTAGATCCAATCGATTCGGAGCTTGACGCCGGATATTCGCAGTCCGATGCGACAAGGCCCATGCTCACCGAGGCCGTAAGGCCTGGGGCCAGGTCGGCGTCGAGGTTGGAGCGGAGATTGAACCTGTTTTTGGAAGTTGAATTAGTGCTCCAGATACCGCCCTGATAGAGATATCCTCCGCTGATGAAATAGTTGACGCTGTCCGATCCTCCGGTAATGTTAAGATTGGTGTGGTGTTGGGGAGCAGGCTGTATCATCAGTTTGTACCAGTCGGTATCGTACTTTGTCGAAGTTATCGAGACATCACCCGCATCTGCGACATAACTGTGGTTCGTGATGATCTTCTGGTTGATGCGGTACTCGTTCAGCAATTCCTGATATAGTGCGCTGGATGCTGCCTTTGGATAACGGGTAGGCACCTGGATACCGGTTTTGCTGGTTACTTCGACGCGTGTGGGCTTGTTCCTTCCGCCTCGTTTGGTGGTGACCAGGATAACTCCGTTTGCTCCCTGCATACCGTAGACAGCCGCAGCGGACGCGTCCTTGAGGACCGACACGCTTTCGATTTCATTCGGATCCAGGTCGGAGTAGTCGCGTCCCGGGACGCCGTCTACCACCACGAGAGCACGTCCGAATCCTCGGATCTGGATGTTGGCGTTGTCGTTTCCTGGCTCGCCGGAAGTCTGTCTGGAGAAAACGCCGGACATTTTTCCGGAAAGGGCGTTCTGGAGGTTGGGCACATCGCTCCGCGTCAGTTTGTCGCCGCCCAGAGTGGAGACCGAGCTGATAAGTTTTTCGCGGGAGCGGCTGCTGTAACCGACCATCACGACTTCCTCTAGCTGGGTGGCTTCGATTTGGAGAAGAATGTTGAGTTCGGTTTTCGACGAGGTCCTGACCTTGGTAGGGCGGTAGCCGATACTGCTGATTTCCAGAGTGGTTCCTTCGGGAGCCTTGATGGTGAAATTGCCGTCAAGGTCGCTTATACACCCGTCCAGGGTCCCCTGGATAAGTACAGCCGCGCCCACAACGGGCTGGCCGTCGTCATCGTAGATATGGCCTTTGTACTGACGGGACGTGTCTTTGGGCCCCTCGCTGAGATAGACCTTATTTCCGCTGACCTGAATGACGATGCCCGTACCTGCGAACAGCGCCTCCAACGCTTCTTTCACCGAAGCGCCGTTCAGGGTCAAGTCTATTATTCGGCTTTCGTCTACCGGAGGCTGGGTATAATAGAGTGAGTACCCAGTTTGGGATTGAATTGCCTCCAACGCTTCGCCGACAGTCGCGCCTTTAAGGTCGAGAGTAACCTTTTGGGCGAATGAGACAGCCGGCAGAAACAATAACGCGCTGAGAAGCGCGATTGCTCTACGAACTTTCATAGGCTGCTATTTATTTCTGATGAGAATGGTATCCCCGTCTCTGGTTGCCGAGATAGGGGCAATAATCTCGAGTTCGCTGAGAATCAGGTCGAGATCGGTCCGTTTAGTAGTAAAGGTATAGAGTCGGCTTCTGTCGACCGACGGATTGATATAGATGTGGACACCGAAGAGTCTGGAGAGGTTGGTCGCAATCTCGTCGATGTCGGCGCTCTTGAAACTGACGGTGTTTTTAGTCCACTCGGAGAACATTGAAGTATTGCAGGTCTGAACGGCCCCGACGCCGGCGGGACGGTCGTATTTCAGGACCTGACCCGGGGCGAGGACGTAGTGTCTTGAGCCCGCCAGTACGTCCACCTTGCCCTTGTCGAGGGCTACCTCGACATCCTCCTCGCCGGAGAAGGCCCTGACGTTGAAGGAGGTTCCGAGCACCTTGATGGTCTCGTCTCCGATATGGACGAGGAAAGGCCTGCGGGGATTGTGGGCGACTTCGAAATATGCCTCCCCGTCGAGCGAGAGCTCACGCATCGTCAGACCGAATCTGTCCGGAAATGAAATGCGCGATCCCGCATTCACGGTGACCGATGTGCCGTCCTGGAAGACGAAGGTCTGGCGGTCGCCGTTGGGGACGAACTTGCTCACGGTCGAGACCTTGGAGGTAAGTTTGCCGCCGGTAAGATTGTTATCTGTATAGATGAATAGCCCGACAGACAGGGCCAGCGGGAGCAGGGCTGCGAAACTGAACAACAGAATCCTGACAGTCTTCCTTCTCCTGATGGAATCCTGAATTTTGAGGTATTCGAGTTCGGGAGAGAACTCGTCTTTTCGGTCGTTGGTCATAGATGGTTCTTTAATCACATCTTATAGACACTTCAGCAGGCTAAAAGGACAGGTCTTACCGGAACTTCTTTCTTAACGTCTTGAGAACCTGAGAATAGTGGAACTTTATGGTGGTGAGCGATACTCCCATAATCTTCGAGATCTCGGAGTTGGAGTATCCCTGACGCTTGAGGTTTACTACACGCTCCTGTTGGTGGGGGAGTTCTGCGATGGCGGCCTCAAGCCTCATCATAGACTCTGCCTCCTCCATTTTCTGGTCGGGGGAAAGCTCGAGCTCCACCTGGAAGCGGGCGAAGCGTTCGTTCAGTCTTTCCTGATTCGCGCGGTTGCGTATACGGTTAAGGATGTAGTGTTTTGTACAGGTATACAGATAATTCCTGAGGCTGGTAGTGATTGCGATGGACTGGCGGTTTTCCCAGAGTTTGACGAATACGCTCTGAACGGCGCCTGCGGCCTCATCTCCGTCTCTTAGCATCTCGCTCGCAAGAGCGTACAGCATAGGGGAATAACGGTCGTATGCCGCCTTAAAGGCGTCCTGATCACCGAGGCTGATTTTTCGGGCAAGTGTTATGTCGTTCAAGTGTTCCAATTAATTGGCAAGATAACAATTATTCTCTAATTTTGTTCCGCTAAACTGAATAATGATGAGAATACCGGATACGGAATTATTCATTAATCCTGAGGGAAGGGTCTATCATCTCGGGATACGAAAACAGGATCTTGCGGATATAGTTCTCCTTGTCGGGGATCAGGACAGGGTTGATGTTTTCAAAGGCTTGTTCGATGAAATAGAGATGGAACACCGCACCCGCGAGTTCCACACCCTGACGGGCCTGTACCGCAGCAAGCGTTTTACCGCCCTTTCCACGGGAATCGGAACCGACAATATAGACATCGCCGTCAATGAACTCGACGCCCTCGCCAATATCGACTTCGACACCAGGAAGCCCGCTGCAGTTCACCGCAGCCTTACCCTCTTCCGTCTCGGGACCTGCGGCGCCATTCAGCCGGACATTTCCGTCGGCTCCATGATCCTGAGCCATAAGGCCATAGGCCTAGACAACGTCCTCAATTGGTATGCCGACCGCGACAAGGTCTGCGACCTCGAAATGGAGCAGGCCTTCCTCTCTCAGGTCCACTGGTCTTCCCATCTCCACGATCCATACATCAGTTCCGCCTCTCCCAAACTCATCCGTCTGTTCGAAGACTGCACGGTCAAGGGACTCACCCTCTCGTCGGCCGGTTTCTACGGGCCCCAGGGCAGGAAAGTCCGCGCCGGGCTGGCCATGCCGGCAATGCTCGAGGAGTTCGAAGCCTTCCGCTTCAAAGATTGGAGGATAACCAATTTCGAGATGGAGA
>Ga0247611_10006503_pt1 | contig 14975 bp, 30 predicted proteins | sample 177DNAGHGhighgp2_FD_192422 | JGI IMG/M metagenome (GOLD analysis project Ga0247611, IMG submission 192422) | Sheep rumen microbial communities from Palmerston North, Manawatu-Wanganui, New Zealand - 1770 DNA GHGhigh gp2 | ecosystem: Host-associated > Mammals > Digestive system > Stomach > Rumen...
CAGCGGTCTGTTGTTCGTGTCGCGGCACCAGTCGGTGTAACATGAGTACACAGCCTCGGTGGACATGAACTCATCGGTCGGGACGAACTCGCTGACAAAGCTGACCACAGGGTCGGATACCTCGCGGAACTGCTGCATGAGCTCGTCCTGCTCGTAGGTCTCGTTGAACTCACCCTCCGCCATGAGCTTGCGGTAGCCATCGTACGCCCAGTTGAAGATGCCCGGAAGCTCGTCGAGGAGCTTGGGTAATAAATTAATATCCTTTTTTAACTCATTCGGCGAAGCCGGGTAGTCCACGAATCGCATCGGGAAGTCAACGAACATCAGCCTCCTGTCCAAGCCTCGAACGTAGTCGCTCGCCGGCATCTCGTTACAGGCGAAGATGAGCTTCGCGCGAGGCTGGAAATCAATGTTGTCCTTGCCCTTGTAACTGTCGGTTATCGTCTCACCGGCGGCGATGGCCTTGAGACGCTGAGCTGACTCAGTGAAGCGGTCGTTGATCTCGGTGGCGAGGTTGAGCAGCGAGTCCTTGAGCATGATCTGTTTGAACTGCTCCGTCAGGTCGTGCGGTTCGAGATGAGATACGTTCTTCTTGCCGAAGAGCGCCGTCAGCACGTCGAGGTAGACGGACTTACCGTTGCCGCCCGAGCCGAGGAGGATGAAGATACGCTGATGCCGGCAGTCAGGGAACAGCACATACCCTGCGATGTACTGAAGGAGCTCTTCCCTCCGTCCGTCGCCGTCCGTGACCTCGGAGATGAACTTCTCCCACATGGGGCATGTGGCGTCAGCCGAGTAGGCGTAGTCCATCATGATGGAAGCGTAGTCCTCGGGGCGTGAGTCGCGGAACGTGCCCGTGTCGAGCTCCAGCGTGCCGTTCGAGAACACCCATACGGTCGAGCGGTCGAAGGTGATGTCGGAACGCAGACAGTCAGCCTTAAGGACGCCGAGGGCGGAGTTTATGCGGGCGTTGGTGGTGTGACCGGCAAGCTGACGCGAGATGCGCTGACGCATGAGAGCGTCGTCCATACGCTCCCAGATGCGCCCTGTGAAGCGATAAAACGCGTCGCCGTTGAGATATAAGGGGTGGATGTCATCGACGATCTCACGGCAAATGACGGCGTCTGCGGGCGGTTTCTTGTGGTCGGCTATCAGTGCGTTCTTCGTGCCCTGGTCGAGGGACGTGAGGTTGACGAACTCCTCGAATGCAAGCTGGGGCGTGTGACGGGTGACGTAGTGCTCCACATCCACCGCTGCTCTGACCTGAGAGGCGAGGTACTGCATGCCGGGAAGGTACGCGGGCATGCGTCCGTAACGGACGTAGTACTCGGATAAGTCCTTGCAGTCGGAGAGCTGAGCGATCTGGAACGGAACGCCCAGGCGCATCAGCGACTGAGCCACGGACGCGGTGTAGCGCTGACCCGTGTCGTCCGAGTCGTAGCAGAGGATGATGTTCCTTGCGTCGATGGTGTCGAGCGGTGGCTTCGTGGTGACGAGCACCGCGTCGCCGTACTGGTAAGCCGTGATGCCGTCGAACGTGCCCTCGCACAGCCACACAGGGCGCGTGTAGCGGGACAGCGTCCAGATGCCCCACGGGTCGTTGTCGGACATGCCCGGCAGACGGCGGTAACGGGGCTCGCCCTCATATACGCGCGTGGTCATGTCGTAGACGTAGCCGAGCTTGTAGTAGGGGACGGTGATGCCCGTGCCGTCGTAGCCGAGACGGAGCTCGTCGATGGTCGCGTCCGTGATCCCGCGTGAGTGGAGGTAATCCCTGTCCTCGTCACGGAGACGCGTGTGGTAATACTGAGCCTTGTCGTTGAGGCGCTGAGTCTCGGCCTCCCACTGAGCGGTGGAGTCCGTCAGAGGGATGCCGTAGCGTTCAGCCAGCTCACGGATGGCCTTGCCCTTGTTCGAACCGCACTTGAGCTCGGCGTACAGGTCGATGGCGTCCCCGGAGCGGTCGTCTGACCAGCTTATCCAGTGGGTGGTGTAGCAGACGAAGGACGTGGCGTTACTGCCGACGTGGAACGGAGACGGACAGCGGTCGCCCGGCCTGGTGATATTCAGACCGCAGAGACGGGCAACGTCCACGCAGGAGACAGCGGATTTTATCTGGGTAATAACTGATTTAAGTGTTGTCTGGGTCACGGTTATACCTCCTCACGTCAGCGTCAGTGAATTCACCGGCTTCAAGGTCGTTGGAATACTTCACAACAAGGTCACAATAATCGATGACAGCGCGTTTGTAGTCGATGCGTGGTGCGTGTTCCATGATGTAGTCTTTGAAGGCCATCATGTGTATTTCGTGCAGTGAACGCGCGGCACGGTCGACAGATAAACGAAGTGACGACTTCACCACGCGTCTCAGGTCGTCCTCAGTGTACCTCGCTGTCGGATTCTTTTTGTGTTTTGCCATAGATATCTACCAGATCGGGGCGTTTCTCTTCATTCCATGCAAGACAGCACAGATTCCATATTGCAGCGATGAGATGGTCTTCATCGTCCCATCCGTCAGCGTATTTCACCAGATGCCGAAAAGCTGAATCGAGAAAGCTGTGTGCCGGAATGCCCTTCTCCCAGTTCCTTTCTCCATATTTTTTCGCGCCGGCCTCAAAATGACGGGCAAGGCGCATGAGAACACACATGGGAAGGAGATCGAATCTCCCCTTCCCTTCAGATAAGTCACGGACAGCACCCGAGGCGAAACGGGTGCGGTCACCGGAGTCCTTAATCATCAGCCACCTCCAGCTTCCGGAGGTCATCAAACGACCATTTCTGTCCCTTCTCAACGAATTCAAACATCGTTGCGTCAATCGGGATCTCCATCGCGTTCAGAGTGATCGTGGGATCCTTCCAGACCACCACGAGCACACCGCACTGCCTTTTGATATATTTATTCACAGGATTGAAGCAGTCAAGGAAGTCATGTTCCCTCTTCGATAACTTCGGCCGTTCAGGATGCTCATCACTCCATTTCTGAAGCAATGCAATCTTGTCCTCATCGAAAGAATAGAGATTGCAATAATCCATTCCGCAAAGTGGGCAATCATTATCGCATCCAGCTGGATGCGAATCGCATAGTCTGCGATACTCATGTAATAGATCAAGTGCTTTTGTGCAATCATACTTTTTCATTTATTTATTTCTCCTTTGATGCAAGTTTTAAGCAAGATGAAGCAAGTTAGATGCAAGTTTCTTCGTCCTTCATCTCTTCTAAATCCTCAATGAGGTCACCCACAGCACAGCCATCCTTGCACCATGGCGTGCCTTTGTCGGGGCATATCGCACAGAAATGCTTTATAATCATTTCAGAAGGTTTCATCTTCGTCCTCCAACGCATCCAACGCATTAAGTGCGTTGGGATATCCCTCGTCTGTGTATTTGTCTAACAACTCCTCAAGCGTTAACTCTTCAACGGCGTGTGTGTCGGTCATCTCATCAAATGTACTAATGTGGAATACCGTATCCTTAGGAACGGCATCGACTGTCGGAGCGTACCAAATCAAGTCCTCGACTTCACATCCACCCTCTAGTTTGTGCATTGAACATTCATGACAGCTGATGTCTCTACAGATATCCTGATAATTCTTCAATAATTCACCCTTATCAGTCAATTCCATTTTCGTCCTCCATCTTCCCGATATTTGTGTCGGAAACATCCATCTTGCTCCCACAGTGCCAACAGTAAGGGTCTTCTCTGTAAGAAGCACTTCCACAGTAGGAGCAGAAGTACATTGTCATACTCGTACCCAGGTAGTTGGGTTCATCATACCAATGCCCATGTCTCACAGGAGCATATTCCACCCTGATGCCGTCTCTCTCTAAGAAGAAGTTTCCAGGATTCATTACAAGGTCACTACCCTTCTTTATCTGCTCACACAATGCTTTAAGGGCATCGGTGTCTACTTTAAGTACTAATGTATCAGGTTTCATCCATTTTCGCTCCACAGTGCGGACAATAGTTGCTTGTGTGTTCAACACACATAATGCACTCGGAACAGCGATACTGATAACCATATCCTCCGATGTATTCCCAATGCCCATGCTTCACAGGTTCGACATCCATATGCTCAAACCACTGCTTCATACGGAATATTGGTACAAGTTCTGCTCCGTTTGTATAAACCTCATCAGAGTCTACGATTTTGTATTTTTCCATAAACTCATCAACAGTTTTAGGAAACATCATCATATCAGCCATCGTCTCTCCCTCCGTCCATTCTCGCTCCGCAGTTGGGGCAGTAGTTTCTTGGCAGACTCCCATCTTCCCATACCGCCCAATGTGTTTGAGCAAATCTTGCATGGCACTCGGAACAGTAAACATTGTGAGGATAAGCATCCGTGATATGCCAATGCCCTTTTTTCTGCCTTTTCGCTATTTGCTCTTCTACTATTTCCCCCACTCTTTTCAATGAGATGTACTGCTTGCGTTTATACCAAATATGCTCATTGTCATAGATTTCGATTTCGTCATATATCCTGCTCATCGTTATCTCCTCCCATCTTCGCTCCACAGTGAGGACAGTAATCGCTATGCCATCCTACTATGTGATACTCGCCATCATCAAAGGGATATTTACCACATTCAGAGCAATATTCTGCCCCAGTTCTGTCCATAATCCACTTTCCATGCTTCACAGGCTCGTACCCTTGTGTCTTCAAATCGTTAACAGTGGTGCGGATTACTTTCGTCCATCTGTGACAACAATGTGCGTTTTGGTCATACTCTTTGCAATCATGACACCACTCAAATTCCACGGCATCATTCGCCTCCAATGCTTCTGCATATCCATCACGGAACCCTCTTTCATAGCCGATGTCCTCGTGTTGGGTGATTAGGCTCTCGACATCTATGGTCGGTGCGTTTTCGACCGCACTTGCCACCGCAGCGGCACTCAAGGCTGTACCATCATAATGTGGCAGTTTATCCGTATCAATCAGTGCCATCTTCTCTCATTTCTCCCCTAGAGCAGTAATCGTCTGAGTACCTTACATAGGAAGCAGCAATATGATAGAAACAACAGAAAGTTGTTGTGTCTTCCCATGATTTGTAATACTTGCAATCCTTACATCTGACCACCTTCACAGCATCTATGGTCGGCTCATCTTCAAGCATGTTTCTTGCAAGACGAACACCGCACCTTATCGAACCGAGAACATCGTCAAACGGCGGATTCACTTTGTCGATTTCTCTTTGAAGCTTATCTCTCAGTGCGTCTGCGTCAATCGGTCTCATCTCTCCTCCTCCAATCCTCACTAATTATGCGAAACGCTTCCTCTGCATCCATTACCATTGGATCGCCGTCCTCTGTTCCGAGTTCGCCGTAGGTTTCAAGCAATCCCTCTTCTCTGCCGTATGAGCCATACTGCCATATTGCGTCTAGTTTCCAGGTGGTATCACTTGTTCTGCCATAGATGATTTGATTTCTAAGGTATCTATCTGCCTCACATCCCATATAAGAGATAAATTCATCATCGTACTCTTTGATAGAGCTTTCATAGGGTATGTTGGCCTCGTCCAACATGTGTCTCAGTTCATCTATCTCGTTCATCTCTCCTCCTCCGTTTTAATAAATGCCATCCAGTGCGTTGTCATATGTTTACCGCTTCTGTGACCGTATAGTGGCTTATACGGTATCTGTTTAAGCAATTCGGAAACAGGTATGTCTACCTCGCTCCATTTGAATATCAGAGTTCCATTTGGCTTGAGCACTCTCATACATTCACAGAATGCGTCATGGATAAAATCCCTCCAAGTGCTCTCATCAAGTCTTCCATATTTTTTCGCCATCCAAGACGTTTCGCCAAGACGAATGAGATGGGGAGGGTCGAGAACGATGTGCCAAAAGGTATTATCCTCAAACGGCATATTACGGACATCACATACGGTGTTCGGTTTAACTGTCAGATATCTGATGTCCTTTCCGTTTTTGCTTCTCCATATCTCTTCGTTGTCTACTTCACGAATATCGCAAAACTCAACATCGGGATTGGTTTTATCGAACCAAAACATACGAGAACCGCAACATGGGTCTAAGATACGCTTACTCATCTCTCTTCCTCCCTATCAGCTATTACCAGTCCCATAAGGATCGCTCCCATCGAGCCTCCGAGGAGGAGGCCGATGCAGAATACCAGCACGCCTCTCACCTCAGACACCTCATCATCTCCTCCGCCGTCAGGCACGGCGTCAGCTCTCTCAGTATCGCCTCTGCCAGCTCATCGCCCTTCAGCCTTCCGCGCTTCGTCTCGAACGCAAGCCGTATGAGGTACTCGAACGGCGTCCATGCCGGTTCATCGGGCATCTCGAAGGTCTGCACCTTCGTGACCACCACATCATCCGCTCCGAGGTAGTCCTTTATCAGCGATGAAATATCACGCACCACAGACTCGTTTCCTCGGTCGATTTCGGTAATTTCCATTGTTGTAATCGTTGTTCTTTCCATTTGGTTAGCCTCCTGTTCTCTTCTCGCGGATTCCATCCGCAGTTTTCGCAGCCTTCATGTTTGGCACATTCGATATATGTGTTGTGTATGCATGTCCTCGGTTTTATCAGAGCGTCCCACAGTTCAAGCACCATGTCCGCTCTCGGGTCGGGGACATAGCTTTCCTCCCGGTAGCCGTAAACTGTTGTAACCGCTACGCCGAGATACTCGGCAAGCTGTCCGTACGTCATCTTGGCGACGCTATGTAAGTCGCTCAGTTTCCGAAAAGCATCTCGATGGCGTCTGTCTCGCTCGTCGTCCAAAATCCTATCCCTCCTCTCTTGTTAACAGCCTCTAAGAACGCAAGCTGATTCTCGCGAGGCTTCTGACCCGGGACTTTGACCTCACAGGCGAAAAATCGTCCCGTCGGCGTGATGCCGACCAGATCGCTGAGCCCCGGAAAACCTATCTTCACCGCCACTCCGTCCTTCGTGTAGTATGTCCCGGCATTGGTGCGGAGGACGATACAGCCACGCTCAGAGAGAGCGGTCATTATACGATGCATAATAGCGGTTTCTCTCTGCATATCACCCTCTCAGCTTCTTGACCTGTGCCATCTTCCATACCCAGCCTGGGTTATACCCTCGCTGTTGTGCTATCCGTCTCAGGTCTTCTACGGAATTTGCCCTGCCGACTTCCATGCGTAGTTGTTTCCTCGCCTTCTCAGCGGCCTTGGCTTCCTCCTCGGCTATCCGCTTCAGTTCAACGTCCTCCATCGCCTTCAGTTCTCTGCCCTTCACGGGATACTCCGCTCCGCAGTACGGACACACGGGCGCTGTGCGGAAGGTCTGGAAACATTCGGGACATACTCGGATGCTGAATGAGCCGTCAGCGTTGTGCGCCTTGTGCTTCGTGTGGCTGTGCTCCAGTGACCATTCGATGGGCTCATCGGGCAGTCCGTGTCTCGTGTAGTTGCCTACGAGGTCAAGGACGATCGCCGTCTTACCGGGTTTATATCTCATGCACCGCTGGCTCTGCTGAATATGGAGAGCCGTTGACATGGTCGGTCTGAGAAGGATGCACACTTCCACATCGGGAAGGGAAATGCCTTCACTCACGATATTGCAGTTACACAGCACATCCCAGTCGCCCTGACGGATGATGGCTTCTCTCTCGGCTGTCGGTGTGTGTGACGATACCGCAACGGCCTTATATCCAGCCTCTCTGAAGCTCTCAGCGACCGTCTCAGCGTGTTTTATACTCACACAGTAACAGAGTGCCTTCTTGCCGTCTGCGAGCCTCTGATAGCTTCTCACAGCCTCTGAGTAGATTTTCCTGTCCATCATGAGTTTCTCCAGTTCATCTATCACATAATCGTCTCCGTGACGGATGTCGGATGCGTCCACTGTGAACGGCGCGTAGTACTCAAACGGCGCGAGGAAGTGATTATCGATGAGCCATCGAACCGAGCGTCCCTCGACCATGTCGGCGTAAATATCACCCAGCGGTTTGCCGTCAAGCCGTTCGGGAGTGGCGGTGAATCCGACGGTGTATGTGTCATAGAAATCTATGACCTTCCGCCATGTGTTGGCAGCGCTCAGATGAGCCTCGTCCAGGATGAGCAGATCGGGTCGCATCGTCGGGTCGAGGTGGTTCTTCTCGGTGAACACCATCTCTATGCGTGCATCATTGATGAGATCGCGATGCTGTTGGAGCAGTTCCCTTCGGTGCGTGAGTATCAGTACCTTTCCCTTACAAGCGTGACAGAGTTCAGCGAAGATATAGGACTTACCCGAACCACACGGAGCGACTACCAGCGTACGTTTGTTGACAGCGAGGGAGTGCAGAGCAGCGTCATACAGCTCCCTCTGATACGGTCTGAGCATCCTAATCGATCTCGAATGGGAAATCAGAACCCATCGGCGTCACATCGGGAATCACCGACTCGACCGTGCTTGTTCCCTTCCAGGGCGGAAGAGCGTCGCACTTCTCACGCTTGAGAAGGAAGTGAATCTTGGCGTTTTTCTCGCCGTTCCATTCCTCATGTTTGATGCGAGCACCGCCGGTCTTGCCGACCCACTCAGAACACTTCGTCACATCATACTGCTTGATGTCAAATGCCTTGAAGAACTCTCCGAGCTTCTGATTCGTCTGCTTGACCTTGTCCGGGTCGAGCACGATGTAGTACCAGACGGACGAAGAATATCCGCTGACATCGAATGTGATAGTCAGCATGTCCTTGCCTGAGGATTTGCTCGTCCCAAGCTGTGCATCCGCGATGCGGATGCGATGATCGCCTTCGGGAATAAGCTCGAATGTGCGCTCCTCATAATCGTTTGCGTTAAATGTCCATGCCATAATTTATTTACCTTCCTTATATGTATTTTCTTTACCGGGCAGCATCTGCCCGAAGATCGCCGTAAGGCAATTAACTACTATTGAATTTCCAGCCTGTTTGTACAGCTGGGTATTGGAATTGACTGCTTCTGCCCTGTGAAAGTCTTCGTCTGTGAAGTCCATGAGGCGGAAGCACTCTTTAGGAGTAAGCTTCCTTATTCGCAGCTTCGTACTTGCCTCCTTTCTTGGCGGTGATAATCATCACCCCACAATCTACCTTATTAGCCTTTATTGTTGTGCAGCATCGGGGGGGCGAGTCTGTTGCGGAAGGCTAGGCTCTGGAATAATACCAGACCAAGAATGTACCGCTGTGTCCGTCCTGTGGATGTGATGTCAGGCATCCCATCACCCCCCCCTGAAGTATTTGTTGTAATAGTCATAGATCAGCGGATTATCTCCATCACATATGAATCCTTGCTTACCTTCGTTATGCAATTTGCGATACCCCCCCCCCCATCTCTAAATGTTGTGTCCATCCATCGTTTCTTCCTCTGCTTGCACAAGTAAGTACAGTTCGCCTGTCGCCGTGAGTGTCGGACATAGTCCCTCCTGATATCGTCCTCTGCGTGTTTTAGATGCCGGATATGTACCGTCGAATACCCCCCCACGGGGATGAAGTGACGACCCAGGCGGTTGTTGGCACGGATGCTAATGCCGGTCAATGACGATAATGTAACCGCCTGCCCATCCGTGCGTTCCGGCACAGAGTGCAGGGCAGAGTCCGTTCGTCCCATACAAGCTTCCTTTCTGTGATGTGCTTGGGGGGGGCGCAAGGTAACCTATCTTAATCACTTCCATACCATCACCATCGGCATTCGACCCCCCCACTGCCGATATTGAGCAGTGCAGGAGACAAGCCGGATGTAAGATATACATTCCCGGCATAGTTGCCGCCGTTGAAGTTGCCATAGACGTTGCCTATCTTTATCACTTCCATATCTCCACCTTCAGCGTCTGTCCGCCATTGAATGTCACCATGCTCGGTGCGATGTCGGTCATTATTCCGCAATGGCTCTGACCCCCCCCTAGGAGAATGATTTTCGCCATACACACACCTTCATTGGGTCTTTCCATTCCGTTGCCGACAGACTTGCACATAATCCCTCCTGAGAGAACACTCTTCCTCGTCCCCCCCCCCACCCCAAGGTCAAACAATATATCCAACGTAATTCGCTGCCCCCTTGTCCGGGGCACTGAGGATAGCCTTTGCGACTCCGCTGACATCTGTGAGATGTAGTCCATGATGCCCCCCCCTCAGTTCGCTTCTGAAGCGTCTTCTGAGTTCGGTAAATACTCTTCGATTATTGAGTTCCATGTCTCCTCATCGTCCACCGCATTTTCCAGTCTCTCCCATCCTCTCGCATCGAGGTTGCGCATCAGCTTCTGAACAGCTTCGTCCTTGAGGTAATATTTCTCGTCAACTTCCTCATCGAGATAATCCTTCAGTACCTTTGTCAGAGGTATCGGCTCGGGGAAGCGGTAGGTATGTTCGCCCAGCCATGACACCATGAAGCATCTGTTCCTGTTCTGAGGGATGCCGTAGTCCTTGGCATTCATATCCTTCCATACCGAGGTGTAGCCGAGGCTGTCCAACACGTTGATCCATTTGAGGAAGTCGTCCATGTTCTTCTTGCCATGCACCTGGGGGACGTTTTCCATCACGAGGATGTCGGGGAGTTTGTCGCACTCTTTAAGGATGCGTTCCACTTCCCACAGCAGACCGCTTCTCGTTCCGCTGCCCTTTGCCATCCCTGCGCCCTTACCGGCGAGCGAAAGGTCAGTGCAGGGAAATGAGTAAGTCATGATGTAGCAATACGAATCATCATCTATCCCCAAATCCTCTGCGTGAGCCTCGAGGATGTTCTTAACGGAGAAGTTCGTGCCATGGATAGCGTTGTAACTCGCCATGGCGTACTTATCGAACTCGATTGCTCTGTAGTGTTCGAAGTCTGCACCAAGGTTCTCAAGAGCCTTTGCCTGAGCACCTATCCCTGCGAAGAGCTCTATCAGCCTTATGGGCTTATCAATACGAAGCGGTGTCTTCCCAAGGTCGAAGAAGGTCAGTTCTGATTCCATTTCACTGTCTCCCCCTTTCTCCATCCGAGACACGCTCTGCACTCATCACAGCGGTCAAACAATCCGCACATGATGTTCTGAAGCCGTCTGACTTCGTCCATGTTGCCGTTGAAGCGCGCCATTGATATCTGGGCGCGCAGTTCGTCCGTGTCATACATTGAACACGTCCTCCGGGCGACACCACTGTCTGCACTTGAGCTGGTCTTTGGCCATAACAGAAGCAGTCCCCTCAAGCTGATACACCCATTCGTCCTTCACCTTGCATACCCTTCCGACTACGTTCATCAGACCGCATACGTTCTGTATGATCTTCTCGGGTATCTGAGGCCTTACGCAGTTCACTGTGTTCCCATCAGGCTGTACAGCCTCAAACATTTCTTCCCATGCGGTAAACAGGACATTGCAGTCGAGCTGACCGGCTTTTCTTGTAAGCTGCTTCAATGTGGTGTACAATTCCAGGTAAGCCATGCGGATATCGGAGAACGTCTTGTCTTCGCGATACTCATCGACAGCCAGTGTGCATAAATCCGAAATGTTGTCCACTATTATGTTGTCGTACTGTTTGGAATCTACAGCCTTGTCAAACTGTTCCTTGAAACAAGTATCGTTCTGCATGGTTTTTCCATGCTTTATCCAGTGTTCTACCGGGACGATGTCGAGGTTATCCCTCTTGAAGTTATTCAGTACTCTCCATGAGTTGTCTGAGCAGAGAAGAATATTCTTCCCTCTTTCGGGTGCGATCACCCTTGTTGACGAAACCGTCTTACCCGAGCCTGAAGGCCCGTAAATTAATGCGCTTGCCATCTTTTGCTTCCTCCTTCTATTGCTTTATCGATTGGTATATGTCTTCTGTTTACTCTGAGATACAAAGTCATGTATGTCATTCCATACTGCCTTGCAAACTCAGCAAGCGTTTTCGTTTCACCCTTATAGGTGTAGTATTTGTTGTTTGTTTTGTTGTTTGCCTGTTTAAGTCTTGTGACCCAACGACAATTATCGGGCGAATAGCCTTTGCTGTTGTCTATGCGATCAATCTCAAGTCCGTCCTTATATCCGTTTGCCATTGACCAGTCATAGAATTTAACGAAATCGTTCTTCCATTCGTCACACATCGTGATGCCTTTAGCGCCGTAGTGCTGATATACCTTATCGTGAGAGTTAAAGCACCTGCGCTTGATCTGCGCCCAGCGAGCATGCAGCTTTGTGTTGCCAAGTCCATGCACGACATGGGCGGGATGTTCTTTTGCATAACATCCACATGATGTGCTGTCGCCGTTTTTCAATGACGTTGCGTGCACCGCTTTCACTGTCCCACAGTCACACTTGCATAGCCATGCGGTACGCTTGCCTTTGTTCTCCGCTCTCTCAAGGACTGTCCATCTCCCGAATCTCTGTCCGGTTAGGTCTTCAAGCTTAGGCACTGTGATCCTCCTTCCAAATCCTTCTTAATTCGTCATAGTCCTTCTCCATGAGTTTGCTTACCATTGCCTTTACCGCCGGTTCTTCCTCGAAAGTGTCCTCGATCATCATGAGGAGCTTGGTACACATAGCAGCCAGCTCAGCCACGCTGCACATTCCGTATTCGATGTCGCTGCTCGTTTCCTTATCGATGTTGATGCATGCGGCAATGAAACGCACGTCGCTGTCAATGATGACTTCATCGTCCTCAGTCAGTTTCAGATGTAACATCATCTTTCCTCCTCATACCCAGCTTCTCATAACTGATGGGCTTGTCGAGAATCCTCGTCTGCGTACAATAAGCACAGTTATATTCCTCGCACCTCTCCGGAGCGATCGTACCTTCCTTGATAGCCTTTATCCTTGGGATGTAGCGTTTGATCTCCTCAAGGCACTCGTCCATCGTGTAGGCGTCTATTTCCGCCACTTCGAGATGGGCGGGAGTCTCCTTTGTGGCTATGACAAAGTAGAACGGCAAATCCTTGCCCGTGTTCTGTCTGACTATCTCCCGATATATCGTTGCCTGGATGTCGTACCGCCAGTACTTGACGAGGTTCTCAAACAGGTTCGGTGCTCTGAGGCTCGCCATGTACTTTAGATCGGCTATGAACTCCCCTTCCTTGTAGGAGTCCATTTTTATCTTGAACGGCAGTCCTTCGATCTCGCCGACCATCATCCTCTGATGCTCTCCGTCAAGGTAGTGCATCATAAGCGGTTGCGCCTTGACTCTCTGCATGGTGTCCCATGCCTTCGCACAGTCAGCGTACATCTCGCCCTTTTTCTTGGCGTAAACGCTCTTGTTCTCCTCTAACCACTTCTCGTCACCGACCAGAAGGGCATCGAAGAAACTTCCGAGTTCGAGAGCGCGGGAACGCTCTTCGCTCCACGTCTCATTCATCTTGGCGACAGCCATCGCCTCACACTTGAGGAAATCCTTGAGCTGCGAAGCGCTGCAATATTTAAGGTTCGCTTCCTTGCTGTAGTAATTCATCCTAATACCTCCCATAACGCAACATAGAACACGTAGAACACCCACACTCCTGACGCTCCGATGAGCGTCAGCCCCAGCCACCATGCCGGGCTAAACTGCCTTATTCTGATTCTCATAGTCGTAATTTCCGAACGTGATGCCGTCATATCCGCAGTGCGGGCAGCACCAGTATTCCTCCTCCTCTCTGTCGTCCTGGTTCCAGAAGTAGTAATACTTCAGCTTGGGGCTGTCAAAAGTCTCCTTACAAATCGGGCACTTGTATTTCATTTACATACCTCCTTAACATCCTTAACTCTTTCAATGTCATCCTGTCCGGGTCGTTCAAATGTCTGTAAACAGTCGCCTTCGATATGCCGCACAGGCGGGCGAACTGCTCAACTGAGATGCCGGACGATCTCAGCAGACCCAAGACCCGGTCTTTCATTCCAGCCATCTGCTGATGGGAATATGTGTGGCGAGAGAGATCTTCTTGACCGTTGCCGTGGAGGGAACTGAACCGTTCCGCCAGCAGCTCACTAAGCCATTCGATAACCCACACATCTTCTCGAACTCTCTGACCGAAAGTCCGTTTCGCTCGATGTAATTTAGAATGTTCTCATAAAACATCAGCTTGTCTCCTTTCTTTTTGATTGACAATCTGTAGAGTGTAGTCTATAATCTGATTACCACATCGACAATCATAGAACTGTTTTCACTTAGATTGTTCTCTACAAGTATAACGAAAGCAGTCTTGTTTGTCAATGCCTAAAATAGATTTTTATCTAAATTTTTAAGGAGCAAACATGAACGTAGTAGATAGGATTCGATTGCTATGTGATGAGAGAGGTATCGCAATCAGCAGACTTGAAAAGGATTTGGGGTTCAGCAACGGCTATATCAGAAGTCTCAGGAGAGGCATTATGCCTATAGAAAGAATGGAAAAGGTGGCAGATTATTTTGGGACAACGGTGGATGCACTTCGATTCGGCGATGACAGCGCACCTCGCCCTACCACATCTCATTCTCACTGGATTCCTGTCCTCGGTCGCGTGGCTGCCGGTATCCCCATAGAGATGATAGAGGACGTCATCGACTATGAGGAGATACCCGACACCTACGGCGAATGCTTCGCTCTTCAGATCAATGGCGATTCCATGTCACCAGACCTTCCCAGAGGCTCTGTGGTGGTCGTTCATAAACAAGACGATGTGGAATCAGGGGAAGTAGCTATCGTGGCTCTGAACGGCTCTGACGCGGTCTGCAAGCGTGTGATAAAGGATACCGAAGGAATCGTTCTGCAATCGTTCAATCCTGACTTTCCGCCACGCTTCGTGCCGTCGGGAGAGGATGTGGCCATCCTCGGCAAAGTCATCGAATCCAGGAGGAAGTGGTGATGGCGACCGCAAGCAGGCTGCCGAGCGGCCGTTGGAGAGTGCAGGCAAGGAAGACAGTTGACGGGATCGTTCAGAAGAAGTCCTTCACGGCTGATACGAGAGGAGAAGCCGAGTTCCTCGCTGAACGCTGGCAGATGTCCGTCATCGAGGATGCTAAGCCTGAGAACCGCACGCTGAGACAGCTGTGCGAGGACTATGTCGCGCTGAAAGAACCCGTCCTCAGCCCGACCACCATCTCGGGATATCGAAAGA
>Ga0247611_10006504_pt1 | contig 14974 bp, 10 predicted proteins | sample 177DNAGHGhighgp2_FD_192422 | JGI IMG/M metagenome (GOLD analysis project Ga0247611, IMG submission 192422) | Sheep rumen microbial communities from Palmerston North, Manawatu-Wanganui, New Zealand - 1770 DNA GHGhigh gp2 | ecosystem: Host-associated > Mammals > Digestive system > Stomach > Rumen...
CGCCCTCTTCACCAGTAGAGATGTGGCAAAGTTGTTCAAGGTTCTTGCGCGAGCGTTTTGCGGTCGGTGTGCTCTCCACTTGCAGGATGATGTCCTCATTGTCGAGGTCTTCCTGTTTGAAGATGAAGATATTGGGACGACGCTTGTGCGGAGTAGAAGTAGACGTACCGTAGTATTGCTCACGGCGTGTCTCTTTCTCACGGCGTTTTTCCTCTTCGGCTGCCATACGGGCAGAGTCTGCCTGGGTGTGCTTGCTGAGGTGTCCGTTCATACCATCGACATGCTCGATACCAAAACCAGTAGCAAGAATGGTCACCTTCACCTTCTTTCCCAGTTCAGGATCGACAGCAAGACCCCATTTGATTTCGAAATCACTGAATTTCGCCATGAAGTCATTGACATCGTTCATCTCTTCCATCATCAGACCGCCGATCTCCTTATCCTCAGCGAAGGAGATGCTCAGCAGGATTTTCTTGGAGTTGAACACGTCGTTGTCGTTGAGCAACGGAGAGTTGAGCGCATCGTTGATGGCAGCCTTCACACGTCCCTCTCCCTCGCCGTAGCCTGTACTCATAATGGCGACGCCACCATCTTTCAGCACAGTGCGCACATCGTTGAAGTCGAGATTGATGAGACCGCGAACGGTAATGATTTCGGCGATGCTCTTAGCTGCGACGCTAAGCGTGTCGTCGGCCTTTGCAAAGGCATTGAGAACAGAGTAGTCGGGATAGATGGCACGAAGGCGCTCGTTGTTGATAACGAGCAGTGCATCGACATGCTTCGCCATCTCCTCTACACCGTCAAGGGCTTGGTCAATTTTGTTGGGACCCTCAAACTGGAATGGGATGGTCACGATGCCCACGGTGAGAATGCCGAGTTCTTTTGACACACGGGCAATAACGGGTGCAGCACCTGTTCCTGTGCCGCCGCCCATACCTGCTGTGATAAACGACATCTTCGTACCATCGTTGAGCATGCGACGGATGTCATCCTCGCTCTCTTCAGCAGCCTTGCGGGCACGCTCCGGTTTGTTGCCAGCTCCAAGACCCTCCTTGCCCAACTGGATATGGACGGGGACGGGGGAGGCATCGAGGGCTTGGCGGTCGGTATTGCAAAGTACGAATGTCACATCGTGAATACCCTCACGGTACATGTGGTTGACAGCGTTGCCGCCACCGCCACCCACACCGATGACCTTGATGATGCAGTTCTCTTTTGGGAGGTCTTCAAAATCGAGACCTTCAGACTTGTTGGGATATCTGTTGCTTGGCATATCTGTTGTTTTTTGATGTTGAGTGTATGGGAAATGGGTTAGCGGTTGACATCATCGTCGCTCTCCTCGGAGATGAGTTTCCTGCCAAAATCCTGCAGTTTGCTGAATGCGCGGGAGAACAAGCCACCTTTGGTCGGTTCTTCTGGTTCTTCCTTATCGAGTTCTTTCTCACGACGGAGGCGCTCTGCCTCTTCCTCGCGGCGGAGGCGCTCTTGCTCAAGGCGCTGTTTCTCTGCGGGAGTCATCACCACGCCGGTGTCACGCGGGTCGCGCTCCTTTCTTGGTGTGTCCACAGGAGGAGTACTGGTGCGCCCGTCGGTGTCGAAGAGGTCGGCATTAGGATTGATGGTTGAACCAGCACAGTTGATATCACCCTTGGCGAGCAAGCCCAGGGCAGTGTTCATTGTGCCGTCGTGTGCATTGATGTCCTTGTCGTTGGAAGTCACCTTCTGTGACACGGTGCCTGCTATACGGATTTTCTGCACGCCTGTGATGGCAGTGAAGGCTTTCTTGATGTCCCTCATCTTCGAACCGCCACCAGTGAGAATGATGCCGCCCAGCAGTTTGTCCTTGTACTCAGGAGGCACCTGACCGAACCAAACGTTCTCAATAATTTCATTAACACGTGCCTCCACCAGTTCTATGAATGCCTGCATGGGCACCGTACGCTCAGCATCAATTGCCAACGTCTTGTTGGAGTCAATCTCCTCAATCTCGGTATAGGCGGAAGCATACTTGAGCTTCATTTCCTCAGCCTCATTCTCCTCCATCTGCAGCGAGGCAATATCCTTTGTGATGTTGTTGCCGCCAAGAGGAATCACTGCCAGATGACGGAGGATATTCTTGTAGTACACTGACACGGTGGTGGTGTCGGCACCCAGGTCGACGAGCAGACATCCGCCGCGCTTCTCAGCATCGGAGAGTACACTGTGGGCAAGAGCGATGGGAGCAAGATACATCTCGGCAATGGAGATGTTCGCCTTCTCGAAGCACTTGTTCAGGTTGCGGTAGAAAGCCTTGCGGCAGACGATATTGAGGAAGTTGCCCTCAATCTTGTCTATCTGGACACCCACGGGGTCTATCTGATACTGTGTTCCCACCTTGAACTCCTGAGTGGCTGCATCCAGTATCTCAAGGTCGGGATATACGGTGCTGCGGTTGTTGTCCATCAACTCATTGATCATATCCTGGGAGATGATGGTGTCCTCGGGAAGAGTCTTCACGCTGCTGTTGCGGATGCTGCGGATGGACTGTCCACCTACACCCACATACACCTGCGAGATTTCCGATTTCAGAATAGTCTTTAGTTTCTTAATAATGCTGGTCAGACAAGCACTGGTCTTGTCGATATTGTACACCACGCCCTTGCGGATGCAAGAGGTGGCGTCCTCCCTCACAACGGCGAGCACATTGATGCTGCCGTCCATGCTCTTCTTGCCGGCAATACCGGTGATTTTCGAAGAGCCCAGTTCAATTGCTACGATGAATTCCTTTGCTGCCATATTGATAGTGCGTTGTTTTTATATCTTTGTTCACGATGACTTATTGCTGTGGGGTGGTGGTTTTTGCCGTTACTCCCGCCGAGGAGGCAGGAGATGGATTGGCCACGGGATGGTTGGTATCTCCGCTGTGATGCTTGTTTTTGCGGCAGATCACCTGGTTGTCGAACTCAAGGTCGATGTAACAGTATTTGTTCCAGCCCACCTCATTGAGTCCATATCGGTAGAATTTGTCGAGACGGCTGAACTTCATCTCCATGAATTTGTTGATGTTCTTCATACGTCGCTCTTTGTCTGCACTCTCAGGCAGGCGGCCCAGGCAGACAATGTGGTTGCCAATACGGGGCACCAGTTCCATATTCTTGTCGGGCAAGATGTTGATTTGCTCCACCTGGCTGTTCCACAACTCGTTTTCAGTGAGCCATCTCACGGCTGGCACCACATACTCCTGTGCATACCAATTGCTTATGTTGCCGGTGACAACGATGAGATCAGAGGTATACCGGTTGTTCTTGATGATATTGCCGTCGGTGTCGAGGTAGTAATCATCGCCGTTCTCGCCTTTCACCCGGAGTAACGGGAGACGCTGCGTGACGATGATGCCGACATTGCCGTCCTCGGTCTTGTAGCATTCTGCCGTATTGATAAAGGGATTCTCCATCAAGGTCGACTCAATAGCACGAAGGTCGACAAAAGAGAGTTGCTTTCCCTTGGGATAGAGATGCCTGTCAGTGAGTTGCTTCTTGACATCGAGGGCACTGAGAAAACCGCTTGAGTCCTTATCGGCAATGGTGATTCTGACCTTCTCGCAGATGATATTGGAGCGGTCGGGACGATTAAAGGAGGTGACTGCCAATATGATATAGGCAGCCAACACGACGTCGAGTGTCACCATGAAGGTTTTCTTCCAGTTGATGTACATTTACTTGCTCTTGATGATTTCTGCGATGGTGTCGGTATAGTTGTCCAGGTCGCCGGCTCCGAGAATGATGAGCACATCGAAGTCACGGCTGCGCACAAAGTCGAGCACCTCATCCTTGTGGATGAGTTGGCGTGCCACGCCAGGAGCGAGATGGTCGTAGATGAGTTTTGAAGTCACTCCTGGGATGGGTTCCTCACGTGCTGGATAGATGTCACAGAGCACCACCTCGTCGAGGATACTCAGGCTTTTGGCGAAGTCCTGGTAGAAATCGCGGGTACGTGTGTAAAGGTGCGGCTGAAAAAGAGCAGTGATGTGACGGTCTGGGTAGAGTTCACGGATGCTCTTGGCACTCTGCATAATCTCCATCGGGTGATGGGCATAGTCGCTGATCACCACATGGCGTGAGTCCTTCACCTTGACGTCGAACCGGCGGTCCACACCTCCGAATGTACGGATTCCCTCACGCAGTTCGTCGGCTGTACAGCCGCTGAGCTGCGCCATCGCCATCGCTGCCACGGCATTTTCAATGTTGATGGGAATGGGCTGCCCCAGCGAGATACCAGTCACGTTCTCCACCGGTGAGATGAGGTCGAAGATGATTTCGCCATTGATGATAACGATATTAGAGGCATGGAAGTCGCCCTCGTCGCGACTGTAGGTATAGATGGTCACGCCCTCCTTGACCTCAGGCTTCATCTCAAGTCCTGTATGGAGGATGAGTGCCCCGCCTGGTTGGATAAGCGTGGTGTAATGGCGGAAGCTGTCAAGATAGGCTTCTTTCGTACCGTAAATATCAAGATGGTCGGGGTCGGTGGCGGTAATGACGCTGATCCACGGTCTAAGCCAGTGAAAGGAGCGGTCGTACTCATCGGCCTCGATAACCACATAGTCGCTGTCGGAGAAGATGTAGTTGGTACCGTAGTTCTTGGTGATGCCGCCCAGGAAAGCGTTGCAGTCGGCATGGCTCTGGTGCATGATGTGGGCGCACATCGATGACGTCGTGGTCTTGCCATGGGTGCCGGCGACACAAAGACCTTTGTACTCCTTGGTCAGGGTGCCAAGCACCTGGGCACGCTTCTGAACTTCAAATCCGTTTTTGCGGAAGTAAGTCAGTTCGCTGTGACTCTCAGGGATAGCAGGGGTATAGACCACGAAGGTGGACTCCGGGTGGCGGAATGCCGCGGGAATCTCTTCCACGTTGTCGTCATAGTGAATCTGTACCCCTTCTTGCTCCAAACGGTTGGTGAGCGACGAAGGTGTCTTGTCATAGCCAGCCACAGGGAGTCCCTTGTGGAGGAAATAGCGGGCAATGGCACTCATTCCAATGCCGCCTATGCCTATGAAGTAAACAGATTGTATGTCTTTTAATAATGTCATTTGCTATGATTGAATGTACTTTTTAGCCATTTCTATCACTCGGTCAGCTATTTCTTCCGCTGAATTGTACTTTGCGAGTTGCTTCACATTGGAAGCCAGTTTCTCAAGCATGGCCTGGTCGTTGACCGTAGCAATGGCCGTGCTGATCAGCGTCTTAGGGGCATCGGCGTCAGAGACATGGATGGCAGCTTCGCGTTTTACGAGCGCCATGGCATTGTGATACTGATGATTCTCTGCCACATTGGGCGAGGGAACGAGGATGACCGGCATGCCCAGCAGACAGAACTCGGAGATGCTGCTCGCACCGGCACGGCTCACGACAAGGTCGGCAGCACGATAGGCAGCTCCCATGTCACTGATGAAGTCGGTCACTTTCAAGTTGGCGGGCTGACGGCCCTCCAACTGCTGAAGGATGTCGTTGTGGTAGTATTTTCCTGTCTGCCAAAGTATCTGAATGCCCGACTGCTTGATTTCCTCCAGGTGCTGGAGCACGCTCTCATTGAGTGTGCGTGCACCAAGACTGCCACCGACGATGAGCAGGATACGACTTGAGGGGTCGAGGCCCAACTGGCGGGCTGCTTCCTCGCGGCTCAGGGTACACTCCATCAGCGACTGGCGCACCGGGTTGCCCAGATTCTCTATTTTCTCAGCAGGGAAGAACCGCTCCATGCCGTCGTAAGCCACACAGATTTTCATCGCTTTCTTGGCGAGCAACTTATTGGTCACCCCTGCGTAGGAGTTCTGCTCCTGGATGAGGCAGGGGATGCCCATATCCGCACACATGTTGATGGTGGGACCACTGGCATAGCCACCCACGCCCACTGCGGCTGAAGGTCCGAATTCACGGATGATGCGTTTCGCCATCCGCTGACTTTTCCACAACTTCCATAATACGGCAAAATTACGCCAGAGCCGCTTGCGGTCGAAACCACACACAGGCAATCCCTTGATGGGATAGCCTGCTGCAGGGACACGCTGCATCTCCATCCGGCCCTCGGCTCCCACAAACAGGATATCACTGTCGGGCGCCTTTGCCTTGATAGCATTAGCAATGGAGATGGCAGGGAAAATATGGCCTCCCGTGCCACCGCCACTGATGATGAATTTCAGTTGTTTGCTCATATGTCTGTTCTAAACTGCAAAAGTAACTCTTTTTTTTCTCTTAATGCAATTTTTTGCATTTTTTTTGGTTGGGATGATACCACTTCTGCTACGCTTCAACCGGAGCGTGACTTTTCTTTTTTGCAGAAATGCTCACACTGAGGATGGCTCCGATATATACACAGTTGATGATACTCGACGTTCCACCTTTGCTGATGAGGGGCAGTGGCTGACCTGTGACAGGCGCCAGTCCTACGGCAACCATCATGTTGAACATTGCCTGCACGACAAGCAGCAGAGCCAGCCCCATCACCAGGAATGAGGGGAAGTAGTTTTCGCAGCGGTCGGCGATACGGCCGGCACGCCAAAGAAGGAAGATGTAGAGGAACATCACAAAGACGCCGCCTGCCAGTCCCAACTCTTCAATGATGATGGCATAGATAAAATCGGAGAATGCCTGCGGCAGCATATCACGAGTCTCCGAATTGCCAGGTCCCTTTCCCACAATCTCCGACGATGCGATGGCGATGTTGGAATAACCCACCTGCGAATCCTTGTCGAGGTCGAAGTCCTCAGGTGCCACATCATCGTTCTTAACAAATTTCAGAATGCGCCCCTTCCACGTTCCTGCACGGTGGAAAATATTGTCGAGAGCACCTGCTTTTTTTTCCGTTTGCTCGGTCAGACTGACTCGGCTGTCGGCAGCCTCGTTATCCGTCTTGCCCACCACCATAATAAAGATGAGGCCGACGAGTCCAAGGATTGCCACAGAACCAACGAGCTTGCCTATCTTGCGTAATGACACACGGCCATAGAACATCATGCCGACCACAACGACACCGATAAGCAAGGCTGTCGAGAGGTTCTCAAACACGATGAGGAGCATAAGAGGAAAGGCGATGGTGAGCACATAGCCAAAGGTTTTTTCCTCTGTCCCCTCCTCTGTCTGCATGGCACTCATGATTTGTGCCACGGCAAGCACAATGGCTCCCTTGGCTATCTCAGATGGCTGAAACTGGATGCCGAGGAACGACACCCACCGCTGTGCGCCATTGGTGGTCTGCCCCGCTATCAGCACCCAGAACAAAGTCACGACGGAGAAGATGAGCAGGAAGATGGTGGCAATCTTAAAGTATTTGCAGTCAATGTTCTGCACAATCACCATGAGTACCAGACCGACAGCGAGGATGAGGCTGTGTTTGACAATGGGTCCCCAGTAGCTCGCCTTATTGTAGGTCAGCGAACTACTGGAACTGAACACTTCGATAAGGCTGATGACACACAGGAAGAGGAAAATCATCCATATCACCTTGTCGCCCTTGAATATGTTGCCAATGGATATTTTCATATCGTTCAGAGGTTTCTAACGAGTGTCTTGAATTGTTCGCCACGGTCCTCCATGTTCTTGAACAAGTCGAAGCTGGCGCAACAGGGACTGAGCAGCACGGTGTCGCCAGGTTGGGCGAGTTCATAGCATGCTGCCACACAGTCGGCCATGCTGTGGGTGTCGCGTACAGGAATACCGAGACCGTCGAAGAAGTTGTGCAATTTGGTGTTGTCGGCTCCCAAATACACCAAGGCACGGCATTTCTGCATCACCAATTCCTTAATGGCATTGTAGTCGTTGCCCTTGTCCTTGCCACCGATGATGAGTACCGTGGGGGTGGTCATACTCTCAAGGGCATACCAGCAGGCATCAACGTTGGTGGCCTTGGAGTCGTTGACATAGCGCACACCGCCTACGGTGGTCACACGCTCCAGGCGATGCTCCACTCCGGGGAAGTCGCTCAGACTCTTGCGGATATTCTCCTTGCTTACACCAGCGATGTTGGAGGCAAGACCTGCCGCAAGCGAGTTGTAGATATTGTGTCGCCCAGTAAGGCTCAACTCCTCCTGCTCCATATTGAAGGGAGTAGGTTTCTCAAGGTGATACATCCCCTCTTCGATATAACCTATCGACCCTTTCTCCTTGAGTTCTGAGAAGGGATATTGGATGGCCTTGATGTCGTATTTCTGCAACTCGCGTTTAATGATGGGGTCATCGTTCCAATAGATGAAACTATCCTCTTCCGTCTGGTTGCGGATGATGCGCATCTTCGAGTCCACATAGTTCTGCATGCAGTTGTCGTAGCGGTCGAGGTGGTCGGGGGTGATGTTGAGCAATATGGCAATGTTGGCACGGAAGTCATACATGTTGTCCAGCTGGAACGAACTCAGTTCGATGATGTAATAGGCATGTGGGTCCTCAGCCACCTGCAGGGCAAGACTGCGGCCGATATTGCCTGCAAGACCTGCGTCATAACCTGCGTTTTTGAAGATATGATAAATGAGCGAGGTGGTGGTGGTCTTGCCGTTGCTTCCAGTGATGCATATCATTTTTGAGGTGGTGTAGCGTCCGGCAAACTCTATCTCACTGATGATGTGGATGCCACGGGCAATGGCCTTGCTTACAATGGGGACTGTATCGGGTATACCGGGACTCTTGATGATTTCGTCGGCCGAGAGAATGAGTTCTTCGGTGTGCTGCAATTCTTCCCATGCGATGCCGTGGCTGTCGAGCATCGTCTTGTATTTGTCCTTGATGGCCGACATGTCGGAGACAAACACGTCAAACCCTTCCTTCTTTGCCAATACGGCGGCGCCTGCTCCACTCTCTCCGGCACCTAAAATCACAATTCTTTTCATTTCCTTTTCAATCAAATATTCTCTTCCAATCAATTACGTGTTTTTTCATGGCCATATTCTGCAGGAGCAATGTCAAAACTCCTATACTTCTTACATTTACAAGTTCCCAAGCCCTCCCGCCAAGGAGGGTTGGGAAGATTTTCACCTGATCTTCAACGTGATGATGGTCATGGCCGCCAGGATGATTGACACAATCCAGAAACGGATGGTGATTTTCGACTCATGGAACTGACGTTTGGGCCATCCTTTCAAGATGTATCGGCTGGTCTCATCGAGGTCCTTGTCCAATTTGCGGAAATTGTCGTGGATAGGAGCCGACCTGAAAACCCTCACACGTTCTCCCTTGCGTTTCCTGTATTTGAAATAACCTGTCTGGATAATCACGCTCAAACTCTCCACAAAGAAGATGCCACAGAGGATAGGCAGCAGCAGTTCTTTATGTACAATGATAGCACCCACGCCAATAATACCACCAATCATGAGAGACCCTGTATCGCCCATGAAAATCTGGGCAGGATAGGCGTTATACCATAGGAAGCCAATCATTGCGCCAATGAAGGCAAAGAAGAAGACCACCATCTCCTGCGAACCAGGAATATACATGATGTTGAGGTATGAGGCGAATTCGATGTGACTACTCAGATAGGCCAGGATGCCAAGCGCCACACCGATGATGGCAGAGTTGCCCGCAAGCATGCCGTCCATACCGTCGTTGAGGTTGGCGCCGTTGCTCACCGCAGTCACCACAAGGATGGTAATGATAACGAAGAGCACCCAACCTGCGGCGTGCTTGTACTTGCCCATAAAACCACATACCCTGGAATAGTCGAGGTTGTGATTCTTCACAAACGGGATGGTTGTGATGGTCGACTTCTCTGGGGCAGACTTGTGAGTGACGATGTTCTTGCCGTCGTTTTGCTCGATGACAACACTCTCATTGATGGTAGCATCGGGACTTGCCCACAGGGTTAGGCCCACAATCAGTCCGAGGGCAATCTGTCCTGCCAGTTTTAAGCGAGGCGACAGACCGTCTTTCTTTTTCTTGAACAACTTGATGTAATCGTCGGCAAAGCCGAGCAATCCCAACCATACGGTAGTGATAATCATCAGGATGAGGTAGATGTTGCGCATGCGCCCAAACAACAAGATGGGCACCATAATTGATACGAAGATGATGATGCCCCCCAATGAGGGAACACCGATTTTTTGGACACCGAATGGGTCGATTTTGGCATCGCGCTGTGTCTCGGTGTAGTTCTTCTTCTTCATCCAGACAATAAATTTCTCGCCAAACCATGCCGAGATGATGAGCGAGAGAATCAGTGCGGCGAGTGAGCGAAACGAGATATAATGCCACATATGGGCACCAGGGATGTCAAATTGTTCTAAGAACCTGAAAATGTAGTATAGCATATGTGTTTGGTTTTGGTTACTGATGAGTAATCGGTGACCTTTTTAATACAGTGAGATTAATGCGCCGAAAAGATATTCTCCAGTTCCTCACGGTCATCGAAATGATGTTTCACACCACAGATTTCCTGATAGTTCTCATGACCCTTGCCAGCCACGAGAATGACGTCGCCGCGCTGTGCCATCAGGCAAGCTGTGCGGATGGCTTCACGGCGGTCGGTGATAGCGACCACTTTGCGCATCTGCTGAGGTGTGAGACCTGCCAGCATATCGTCGATGATGGCCTGTGGTTCCTCAAAACGAGGATTGTCACTCGTAATGATGACACGGTCGCTTTGCCTCACCGCCTCTCTTGCCATCAACGGGCGCTTTCCCTTGTCGCGGTTGCCTCCGGCTCCGCAGACAGTGATGACCTTGCCTTTTCCGGCAAGCACCTCATGGATAGCACGCAGCACGTTGTCGAGGGCGTCGGGAGTGTGGGCATAATCAACGATGGCGGTGTAGCCTTCCGGCGACCTGACGGGTTGCAGACGGCCGCTCACACTTTGCAATGTGCTCATCACCACCAAGATGTCGTCGGCACTCTTGCCCAGCATTCGGGCAGCACCATAGACAGCAAGGAGGTTGCTGACGTTGAACTTGCCGATGAACTGCACACCCACTTCCTTACCGTCGATTTCCAGATACATGCCTTCAAAGTGGCATTCCAGCAGCCGGGCACGGTAATCGGCCATTCCTTGTGTAGAATAGGTCTTTACCTGCGCCTTTGTATTCTGCACCATGAACATACCGTTCTTGTCGTCCGCATTGATGATGGCAAAGGACCCCTTCGGCAGATTGTCGAAGAACATTTTCTTCGCATCGCGGTAATTCTCAAATGTGCCATGATAATCAAGGTGGTCACGGGTGAGGTTGGTAAAGATGCCGCCAGTGAAATGCAGACCACCTATGCGGTGCTGGTGTATGGCGTGGCTGCTGCACTCCATGAACACATACTCACATCCTGCATCCGCCATGCGGGCGAGCAGGCGGTTGAGCTGGATGGCATCGGGGGTGGTATGGGTGGCGGGCACAGCCTCTCCGTCGATGTAGTTGCACACTGTGGAGAGCAGACCGCACCGGTGTCCCATCTTGCGCATCATATTATATAATAAGGTGGCGATGGTGGTTTTTCCATTGGTTCCGGTCACTCCCACAAGACGCATTTGGCGGGAGGGGTCACCATAGAAGGTGGTAGCGACAGGTCCCACACATTGTTCGGTCGACTCCACGGTGACATAGGTCACACCCTCAGCGAGTGAGTCGGGAAGGGTCTCGCAAAGGATGGCTGTGGCTCCTTGCGCGATGGCCTTCGGGATGAATTGGTGTCCGTCTACCTGCGTGCCACGCATGGCGACGAACAAGAATCCCTTGCCCACCTGCCGTGAGTCAATGTCAATGCCGGTGATGTCGATGCCAGCATCACCTTTGATGCTGGTCGGCTGGATATTCCTCAGTAGTTCGCTCAGTATCATATCTGTATGTATTTTGGTTTTTCGTCATAGATATTGCAATGTGAGCACACAGGTAGTGCCATGATTGGCTTTCACCCCTGGGTGAATGCTTTGCTGCACCACTTTTCCCCGACCTCTGAGGATGGTGTTGACTCCACGTTTCTCCATCAGATAGACAGCGTCGCGGGCACCCATGCCCACCACATTGGGCACCGTCCCTTCCTCACCCTGTTCAGTTTGGTTGAGCAGAAACTTGTTGCTGTTCATGCTGATGTCGCCCCAGAAGGGGAAACTGCCTTTCGCAGTTGCCCAATTGTGGTGCGTGGGATATCCAAGGTGGTCGAGCACGATACTTGCCGACTCAAGGTTACCGTTGAGCACCTGTGGAAGAGGGTTGGAAGCAGTGTCGCGTGCGTGGGTGATGTCCATGTTCAGGCTATGTGCCATAATTCCCTCGGAGATGTTATGGAAGACCCATCCGCTCATTGTTCCACCAGAGGCGGGCAGACCTGCCTTCTGGAGGCATACGATGCAACTGTAGCGTGGCTCATCGGCGGGGAAATACCCTACGAAACTCACCAAATAGTGCATGGTACCTACCTTATAGCCACCGTGACCCTTGGAAATCTGCGCCGTTCCTGTTTTTCCTGCAACGGCAAACGACTCTGAGCGGGCTTTCTTGCCCGTGCCTTGCGTCACCACCTTTTTAAGCAGGTCTTGTATCTTCGACAGGGTTGAGGGCTTGCAAATCTGTTGCCTGAGCACCACAGGGGCATATTCTTTCACGGTCTCACCCTCGCACAGCACACGGGTGACAAAGCGGGGCTTCATCATCTTGCCATTGTTGGCTATGGCATTATAGAAGGCAAGCGTGGAGATAGGGGGCACCTGTGTCTCATAGCCAATGCTCATCCATGGCAGCGTCGTGCTCGACCAATAGATACCCTTTTCCTTAGGATGACGTATGCGTGGCGGTGCAGCACCGGTGATGGGCACCTGCAGGTCTTCAGCGATACCGATGCGGCGGAGGCCGTCGACAAATGCTCCAGGATTGCTTCCATACACTTCATCTATCACTTTGCTGATGCCAATGTTGGAACTAACCTGCAGAGCTCGTCCGAAGGAGATGCTTCCATAACCGCCAGAGGCGCGGTTGTGGTCGTTCATCTGCGCATTGTGCATCTTAATCTGTCCGTTGCCAGTATGCACGATTTTGTTGGTGTCTACCTTGCCGTCGTCAAGAGCGACCATCATTGAAGCGGTCTTAAACACCGAACCAGGCTCGAGAAGGTCTGCTATGGCATGGTTGCGACGCTCGCGGTATTGACCATCACCGCATTTCTCCAGATTGACGATAGCTTTCACGTCGCCTGTCTTTACCTCCATCACAATGGCCACTCCCACATCACCGTTGATGAGTTTCAGTTCCTCCTCTACGGCTTTCTCTGCGATGTCCTGCATCTGCACATTGATAGTGGTTTGGATATCGAAGCCATCGGTGGGAGCCACATCGATGATACTCAGGTATTTGTCCATCACCTTACGCTTGTGTGTTACTCCCTTCTTGCCGCGCAGGAGGCTGTCGAATGATAGTTCAAGTCCAAAACGCGCACTGTCTTTCGCACCATACATATCACCTACCGTGCGGTAAGCCAGTGTGCCGAACGGACGGCGGCGGGCATTGTTCTCCTCATAGTGAAAACCACCGCGGAGTTTAGGCATATTGAAGATAGGTAGTTGCTTGACCCGCTGGAAGGTATTGTAGTCCACGCGCTTGGGCCATATCGCCCAGTTCTGACTCATCTTCTGATGACCTTCCTCCAGGTGTTGCTTGAATTCCTCTGCTGACTTCTCTGGGAAAATCTCATGAAGTCCCATGCAGATGCTGTCAACTTTCTCGCGCCACAACGAATCTTTTGTTTCACCTCCGACCTTGAAGTCCATGAACATCTTGTATTCAGGAAGCGAACTCGCCATGAGTTCGCCGTCATCGCTGAGGATGTTGCCGCGGTTGGGTGCCACTTCAAGGGAGTCAAACCGACGTTGATTGGCGACTTGCATCCAATAGTCGTGCTTCACCGTCATGATATAGAAGGCTTTTCCCAACACGGCGATGCCCATCAAGGTCATGATGCCTGCTATGAAACTATAGCGGCTGATGGATTGTCCGTTATCTTTCTTGCTCATAGTATGAATCAGTTGGGAATCATGATGATATATGGAGGTTGGTCGGCAGTGCGTATCACACTGTCGTTGTTGGCGCGCAGCATTTCCACCACATGACTCTCTCGGCAACGCTCTGTGAGTACGCTCGAAAGAGACAGGGTCTTGTATTTCGACCTCTTCAGTTCGGTGTTGAGGTTGTCAATCTTGATTTGCTGCTTCTGGCAACTATATCGGTTCGACACATAGAGAATGGAGAAGATGGTGATGAGCAATATCAGCCACACCTGTCGGCGTATGGCCTGCGTGTTGAGTATGTCGCCGCCGAGAATGGTCTTCAGGGCAAGCGTAGATGAGAAAGGCTTCTCATCCTCACGTGCGTTTTCCTTGATGACTTCTTTTAATGAAGGGTGTGCGGACGAGCGTCCGCTCACCTCCTCTTCTCCTTCTTCTTCTCCTTCTTCACCGACGATGATGTCATCCTCGGTGAGGTCTGCTGCATCTTCCCCGCTGGGAATGGCATCGGCCGCATGACTGATGGCGACCTCTTCCTCTTGTCTGATGTCTTCTTCGTTGTTCATTTCCTAATCGACTGCAAGTTTACATTTCTTCGGTTACGGTCTTCTCTCATTTCTAACAGGACATCTGCCTGCACATATTATTTTATATCCAATCCATCTTAGTTCTTCACCGCCACACGCAACTTGGCGCTGCGGCTGCGGGGGTTGGCGTTCAGTTCCTCCTCACCTGGTGTGATGACTTTATTGCTCAGAGGGCGCAGGGGCGCTTGTGTCCGGCCAAAAAAGTCCTGCTCTATAGTGCCCGTCACATTGCCTGCCTTCATCATGTTCTTCACAATGCGGTCTTCCAGACTGTGGTAGGTGATGACCGACAAGCGACCGCCTGATGCCAGCAGGTCGGTAGCAGCGGCAAGCATCTCACTTAAGGCTTCCATCTCATGGTTTACCTCGATGCGGAGAGCCTGAAACACCTTGGTCACCTCTTTTTTCTCACGCTCCCGAGGGAGCAGTGGTGTGACGGTGTTCACCAA
>Ga0247611_10006505_pt1 | contig 14972 bp, 15 predicted proteins | sample 177DNAGHGhighgp2_FD_192422 | JGI IMG/M metagenome (GOLD analysis project Ga0247611, IMG submission 192422) | Sheep rumen microbial communities from Palmerston North, Manawatu-Wanganui, New Zealand - 1770 DNA GHGhigh gp2 | ecosystem: Host-associated > Mammals > Digestive system > Stomach > Rumen...
CGTCCAAGCGTGGAAATTGACAGCCACTTTTTTTGTTCATAGCAAAGGGAAACAAAAAAAGCCCGAATGGAAGTGTTTCCATACGAGCCTTGTTTCTTCAATCAAGACATATATGCCTTGATTTCTTTTTTGTTGTAATCAGTCCTCAATTGTTTGTAAACATTCAGCTTACTTGCTCTAATAGTCACGAATGACGCTTATTCAAATAAGATGAAAGCTCTGCAACCGAGATGTTTTTGGCAATTATCATACCATTTTCATCCAGTAGATAGTTAGTAAAGCCCTTCTTCAAGTTATAATCCTTAAAGATACTGGACTTAACACCTTCTGTTTCAACGAAACACCCAGCACCAACTATACCGTCCTTACGAACTGTTTCACGGAAAATCGACACATAGTTGTCGAAAGATACGGAAACAAACTTTACACTATGCTGGGTATCCTCTTCATCGAGCAATGCACGGTTCAACTCTATATTCCGCATGCGCGATGCTGCATCATAAGAAGCCCAGAAATTTACCAGTACATAGTTACCATGTAACGCAGAAAGGCTGCTATATACCGAATCAGTTGCATTAGAGGCATCACCGTTCATCACAAAATCTGGCGCATATTCTCCAATGCTGAGACCTTCAACTGGTCTGTCTTTCTCAATAAATGATGTCAAGGAACTAATCAATATTACAACAAAAAACCAATTTACATAATACCTCATGTAATCCGTTTTAGTTAATACTGAAGTAAGATTCAACGACCGTAGCCGTTCATTCTTATCATGATTTCCTCACGAAATCGGATGCAAAGTAAAAGATAATTCTAACAACTGCCAAGAAATATGCTAAAAAACATAATAATTGTGCCGTTTTTTTTATCTTATTTAGCTAAAGGGGCTGAAATTTTACCTAATTTTGCAGCCGAAAATAGGTAAAGAGATGAAATTTGAGGATCTTGACTTACATGATGATGTACTTGATGCACTTTGGGATATGCACTTCGAGGACTGTACTCCCATTCAGGAGCAAGCAATTCCCGTATTACTAGAGGGGCGCGACTTGATAGGTGTGGCCCAGACTGGTACAGGAAAGACAGCCGCATATCTGTTGCCTGTACTTGACAAACTAGCAACTGGTGATCTGCCCAAAGATGCCGTACACTGCATCATCATGGCTCCTACTCGTGAATTAGCACAACAAATTGACCAGCAGATGCAGGGTTTCTCCTATTACATGAATAATGTAAGTAGCGTGCCTATTTATGGTGGTGGTGATGGTGTGGCCTTTGAACAGCAGAAACGTGGTCTGACAATGGGTGCTGATGTGGTAATTGCCACTCCAGGAAGACTGCTAGCACATCTAAGTTTGGGATATGTCAACCTTTCTAAAGTGAGTTTCTTTATTCTTGACGAGGCAGACCGCATGCTCGATATGGGTTTCTACGATGACATCATGCAGATTGTAAGTTTCTTGCCAAAATATCGTCAAACCATTATGTTCTCAGCAACTATGCCAGAAAAAATACAACAATTGGCAAAGAAAATTCTCGATGATCCTGTGGAAGTGAAGATAGCCGTATCAAAACCTGCTGAGAAAATCATACAAGCTGCTTATATTTGCCACGAGCCCCAGAAGTTGGGCATCATTCTCAGTTTGTTTAATGAGACGAAACCAGAGCGCGTGATTATCTTTGCCTCCAAGAAAGTGAAAGTGAAAGAGTTGGCTAATGCTCTCAGACAAAAAGGGCTGAATGCAGATGCCATGCACTCGGATCTGGAACAGTCGCAGCGTGACGATGTGATGTATCGTTTTAAAGCTGGAAAGATTGATATACTGGTGGCAACAGATATCCTTTCAAGGGGTATTGATGTGGATGATATTCGTTTGGTAGTGAACTACGATGTTCCATACGATTGCGAGGACTATGTACACCGTGTAGGACGTACGGCTCGCGCCAATAACGATGGTCTGGCAATTACATTCGTTAGCGATGACCAGCAGACTGAATTTGGCAAAATTGAGGATTTTATTGGAAAAAACATTTATAAGATTCCTGTTCCTGCAGAATTAGGCGAGACACCGGTTTACAATCCTAAGAAGAAAAAGACGCGTGCTTCAAGCACTCCGAGAAAGAAATACAACAAAAAGTAATCGTTTAAATAAACACTGATAACTTTTTGAAAATTAGATCAAAATAAATTTGACTATTACTTAATATTCTATTCTGCCTTAACTTGAAGCGTACCCTCATGAGATATAAGTAACTCGAATACTTGTGATGCGGCACTCTCTGGCACTGTCAGCATGGCACGATAATGATAGCCCTCGTTATCAACAGCCACAAAGTCCATATCTGACAAGATAGAAGAAGACAATTCTCCTGCATCTACATACTCACTAAACAGTTGTTTATTAATATCCCTACCATACAACTCTCTAGCCCCATTATACACACAGATGTGGATAATGTTGTCGTAGTAAACGCTCTCAACTCCTAAGCCATTTTCGTCGAACAATGTACGGACTACTTTATAATGAGTGGGGTTGATGAAAACATAGCCACGATAGCGGACATCGTCATAAACAATTATGCTGTCTTTCTCGACATATTGTTGGATAACATTATTTACCTGTACAGGTTCCTTTTCGCGATTAAATACCAAAAGATCTTCTTCATAATCTGAACGGTGCAACTTCATGAGTTCATCTGTAGCAGTAGTGAACCAAAATGTGCTTTCTCCCTGACGCTCAATTTTATAAGAGATGGTATCAACACCCAACAAATAAATAGAATCACGTATAATCTTAAAAAGGATTGGAACTGCGTTCGGGTCGGAATAATGCAAGGTATCGCCAACTACCATAAATACAGGCAAATCGGAGGAATCATCCACCCAAATACCTTGTAATAAATCCTTAGCCACTTTGTCTTCTGCCATTCGCTGCAAACGGCTACCTTCCTGACACGCAGCGAGCATAACAAAGCACATGAGACATATATACTTAACCGACTTCATTCAACCGTATCTTAAAATATACTCCACAAATTTAATCTTTTTTTTGAGAGTATGAAATGTTTTTCGTAACTTCGCAACAAAATATGAATGAATTAGCTCGTCATATCGCATCGTTATTACGGGAGAATGATTGTGTAATTGTTCCAGGTTTTGGTGGTTTTATCGCTCATTACGCTCCTGCACAGCAAGAAAACGAAGATTTTGTTTTCTTGCCTCCTATGCGTGTAATGGGTTTTAATCCCCAACTTCGCATCAACGATGGATTGTTGGCTCAATCTTATATGTCTATATATGGATTTTCATTCCCTGAAGCTGTAAAGATAATACAGCAACAATCGGAAGAACTGATTTCCTCTATTCATGAAACTGGACATATTGAGTTAAACGATGTAGGCGAGCTTCGCTATAACATTCATGGGAAATACGAGTTTAATCCTTTTGACTATCGTTTGGCAACACCTGACTTATATGGTCTGGATAGTTTCAAAATGAAAGAATTGAAGGATTTACCAGCAGAGCAGGGAAAGGTTGCCGAATACAGCCAGATAGATACTCCTGCTAAACAATCAATTTCTGAGCAGACTCCTGAAGTAGCTGCAGTTGCAGTTGACATTCCTCAAGAACAAACAGAGAAGAAGATTCAGCAAGAAACTAAGGAAGTGGACTTCAACAAGTATTGGCGCAATGCGGCAGCTGCAGCAGCTATTATCATCCTTGTAATCGGTTCATTCTTCTTCTATCAACCTGTAGATAAAATTGACATCTACAATGCCGAAGCAAGCGTACTTCCAAAAGAAATAATAAAGGAATCAATAGCCATCAGTTCTATTGTTACCCATCAGCCTTCTACAACTTCCCAAGCAGAAAGTAGCAAGCAAGAGGTTGCAAAATCTATTTCTAACTCAGCAAAAGTCCAAAAGCTGTATAATGTCATTGTGGCCAGTATGGGAAATGCTGAATTAGCAGAGAAAGAAGCACAACGCCTTATCCAAATGGGGTATTCTCACGCAAAACCTATCATTGGAGATGGAAAAGCTCGTGTTTGCGTTGATTCTTTTGAAAACGAAATTGATGCATATCGTGCCATACAAGATTTCAAGGCAAATGGCCAATTCGATGCGGCATGGGTGCTCAAGAAATAGGTATCTATTTATCTTTTTTTATTTATTCACCATCCTCTCGTAGTTTGTTTTACACAGCTAACATTTGCTGTTCATAATTTCACTCTAAAAAGGATATCAACACCAAAATATATTGTTATTCAACATGTTTTGACGTTTTCATAAATAAAAAAGATTATATTTTTTTGTATGATTGAATAATATTATTATTTTTGCGAAATCAAAAACTTATTAAAATAATATGTTATGCTCAACGTCGATAAATTTCTAAAACAAAACGGGATGAACAAGAGTCAATTAGCTAAGAAAGCTGGACTTAAGCAGGCCAACTTGTATGCAGGTCTCCGCAATCCCACCCTCCAAACTATCAAGAAGATAGCTAATGCACTAAATGTATCGCCAGCTGAGCTGTTAGCTGCACAGGAAACTGAAGCTGTAAAAGGAAGAAGAGGGAAGTACTCAAGAATTAAACTAAACGCTATTATTCTGTGCTGTGGAGAACATTATGAGCCTTCCACATTGCAAGAGTTGATAAATGTGTGTAAGACACTTAAAGAGAAGTATGGCGAAATCAAGGATTAATTTAATTCCCTAAGCACACTACCACAAAGTGGTATAGCTAATAAGAAAGAAAGCAAGTCGGCAACAGCTTGCGTAGCTTCAACTCCCTGGATGCCAAACAACTGGGGCATAATCAAAATTGCTGGTATAAAGAAGATGCCTTGACGGGCCGCAGACAATATACTGGCCCTTATGGGTTTACGAATAGTTTGCATCATCATATTACTATACATCACTACAGCTCCCAAAGGATAAGTTAGTAACTGCCAGCGAAAAGCTGTCGCACCAACAACAATTACATCAGCGTCGTCGCGAAACAGAGCAACAATTTCTTCTGCATATATAAATCCAAATACGGCCACCACAGTCAAAAAAACAGTGCCTATCTTAACGCAGAACCAAAATCCCTCTTTCACTCGCGCATAAAGTTTTGCACCATAACTAAATCCACACAAGGGTTGGAAGCCTTGACCATATCCAATCAGTACGGAATTAATAAAGAAAGACATACGGTTAACAATCGACATACCAGCAATTCCAGCATCACCACCCCATGTTCCTGCGGCATAATTTAGCAAGATTGTAGAAATGCTGCCTAATGCCTGACGCGTCAATGATGGAGCACCACCACTAATAATTTCATTCACATAATACAATGAAGGCGTGAACTCTCTCAGATGTATTCGCAAATTGCCACCCTTATGGGTTTGTATCAATTGAATGGTGAAGGCAATCATTTGAGCTACAGCAGTTGCTAAAGCAGCACCGCTAACACCCATATCAAACACAAAGATAAAAAGTGGATCTAACAGTACATTCAGAACAGCACCACTCACGATTCCTACCATTGCATAGGAAGCATTGCCTTGCAAACGCATTTGGTTGTTGAGCGTTATCTGACCTGCCATAAAGGGACCACCACAAAGGATGATAGACAGATATTGTTTGGTATATGGCAAAACTGTGGGTGTGGAACCCAATGCCAGAGATATCGGTTCTAAGAACAATAATCCTATGACAGCTAGCAAAGAGGCAAACATCACAGAATAAATGAAGCCTGTTGCAGCCATTTTAGAAGCTGCTTCACGATTCTTAGCTCCTAATTGACGAGAGATATAATTGCCTGAACCATGGCCAAAGAAGAAACCAACAGCCTGAATGATAAACATTACTGAGAATACAACACCTACAGCTGCAGTAGATTGAGTATCAATCTGTCCTACAAAAAAAGTATCAGCAATGTTATAGAAACTGGTCACCAACATACTGATGATGGTAGGCACAGCCAATGTAGTAATAACACGAGGCACACTGCCAGTAGTCAGCATTCTGTATCTGTCTTGTGATTCCATTCTAAAAAAGAAGTGCGATTATTTCAACTCGTTCAGCAAATCAGCTATTGACAGACACTCAGTTATATTGCCTAAATGACGCAAGAGATAACGGTCTGGGAACACCTCAATAACATCTTCACTTTCTGCTTTAACATTTCCTTGTATTCCTATTCTTTTCAATGCCTTAAATACCATCATCATTCTAACACCTTCACCTTGAACACGTATTTGTCTAGTGTAATCATTCTCGACTCTAAACAACCCTATTTCCGGATCAAACACAATACCTTTTCGAGCAAAAAAGCTTCCCAAACTGCCATCTAAAGACAGATCTTCAGGTGCCCCTATCCTCACTCCTTTCTGTTTGTCCATTAACCATAACTTATCAGCGATTTGCAACGCTAATTCCAAATCATGCGTAGAGAGGAAAATAGTCTTGTCGGTTTCTCTGCTTAACTTAAACAACAGCTGCATCATTTCCACTTTGCTCGGATAATCCAGAAAAGCAGTAGGCTCATCCAAGTAAATAACAGGAGTTTCTTGGGCCAAAGCCTTAGCTATCATCACCTTTTGACGCTCACCATCGCTAAGTGTTTGAATCATCCTATCTTGCAGTTTATCAATACCTACTAAATGAATAGAATGGTTTACAACCTTCTTGTCTTCTTGGGTAAGGGTACCCCAGAATCCAGTATAAGGACTTCTTCCCAGGCCTACCAGTTCTTCAACTGTCATATTTCGTATGTCTGGCTTTTCAGTCAGCACCACGCTAATGACATGCGATAGCTGTTTGTCATTGAATTCGCTAATTTCCTTGCCTTCAATGTATATTTCTCCCTCTAATTTAGGCTGGAAAGCCGACAAAGTACGCAAGAGTGTACTCTTTCCTACTCCGTTAGCGCCCAAAAGACATGTAAGTTCGCCACTAAAAATAGTAGCAGTGATATTTTTCGCTACCACATTAACGTTGTTATTTCCAACGTATCCTATGGATAAGTTCTGTATCCTGATTGTTTCTTTCATATCTTACACTGCTTTGAGCATACAAAATTCGATAAAAATCGTTAGATATACAAATTTATTTTCAAGTTTAGCTCAGTAGGAACTTACTCTAAGTCGGAAAACTCAAATAAATTTGGCTTTTCTCTCATTAATTATTATTTTTACAAAATATATTCTTAACTTTGCAACAGTAATAGGTAACAAAATGCATTATATAGTTAAATAAATTAGCTAATCAAAAAACAAACTAAATAAATATAGAAATGAAAAAAATCATGTTAGTATTCACGATGCTCACACTTTGCATCGGTTTCGCAGTTGCACAAAATCAAGCTGACATTAAGTTTGACAAGACAGAACATAATTTTGGTGCCTTCTCTCAAGACAAGGGCACAGTTAGTACTGTATTTACCTTTACCAACGTAGGCACCGCTCCATTGGTAATACACCAAGCTGTTGCTTCTTGCGGTTGCACAGTCCCAGAATATAGTCAGGAAGCTGTAATGCCTGGCAAGACCGGTTCTATCAAAGTTACTTATGACGCACGCGATAAATATCCAGGTCATTTCAAGAAATCTGTTACCATTCGCACTAACGCAAAAACAGAAACCGTAAGGCTTTTTATTGAAGGTGAAGTGCTGGCAAGTGCTAAATAATAATCTATTTAAATGAAAGAAGAAGAGATACGTACCTCCCTGCCCGACAACGCTTACCGTGAGCTTAAGCCAGGTGAAGTGTACAATCCATTAATGGGGCCAGATAAGACATTTCCGGAGGTTAATGTATGGTCTGTTATGTGGGGTTTGCTAATGGCTGTTTTGTTTTCTGCAGCAGCTGCTTACCTCGGATTGCGCGTAGGACAGGTATTCGAAGCTGCTATTCCCATTGCCATTATTGCTGTAGGTATTTCAAGTGCAGCAAAACGCAAGAATGCATTAGGAGAAAATGTCATCATTCAGTCTATTGGCGCCAGTTCTGGCGTTATCGTAGCTGGAGCCATTTTCACCCTTCCTGCTTTGTACATTCTTCAAGAGTCATACCCTGAAGATATAACAGTTACTTTCACACAAGTGTTTATCAGCAGTCTTTTGGGAGGATGTTTAGGGATTTTGTTCCTTATACCATTCAGAAAGTATTTCGTGAGTGAGATGCACGGAAAATATCCATTTCCTGAAGCAACAGCGACTACACAAGTACTGGTTTCAGGTCAACAAGGTGGCAATCAGGCAATGCCTTTACTTCTAGCTGGTGTTGTAGGCGGTTTATACGATTTCATCGTCACTACGTTTGGTTGGTGGAATGAGAATTTTACAACCCGCGTGGTAGGTTTTGGTGAGATGCTGGCTGATAAAGCAAAGTTGGTATTCAAAGTAAATACTGGCGCTGCTGTAATGGGTCTAGGATATATAGTAGGCTTGAAATATGCTTCCATTATTTGTGCAGGTTCTTTAGCTGTATGGTGGATCATTGTGCCAGGAATGTCACTATTATGGGGTGATAGTGTACTGAACCAGTGGAATCCTGCCATCACAACAACTGTTGGTGATATGTCACCTGAAGATATCTTTACCAATTATGCTAAGAGCATTGGTATTGGCGGAATCGCTATGGCAGGCATCATCGGTATCCTCAAGTCATGGGGCATTATTAAAAGTGCCGTAAGTCTGGCTGTGAAAGAAATGGGTGGGAAGGCAACTGCAACTATAGGATCACAGCGTACCCAACGCGACTTGCCTATGAAAGTCGTGGCCATCGGTTCTATCATCACAATCATATTGGTATTGCTGTTCTTCTATTTCGATGTTATGAAAGGCAATGTTCTTTTCACCATTGTGGCTTTGCTACTGGTTACTATCATTGCATTTCTCTTTACTACTGTGGCTGCAAATGCTATAGCTATTGTTGGGACAAACCCGGTATCAGGCATGACACTTATGACTCTTATCCTTGCTTCTGTTGTAATGGTGGCTGTGGGTCTGCGTGGTCCTGAAGGTATGGTAGCTGCTCTCGTGATGGGTGGTGTGGTTTGTACTGCATTGTCAATGGCTGGAGGTTTCGTAACCGACTTGAAAATTGGATATTGGTTAGGTACAACTCCGGCCAAGCAGGAAGCTTGGAAGTTCTTGGGTACTATTGTTTCTGCAGCTACAGTAGGCGGCGTAATGATTATTCTTAATAAAGCATATGGTTTCACTACAGGACAGCTAGCAGCTCCGCAAGCTAATGCTATGGCAGCTGTCATTGAACCTCTTATGAGTGGTGTAGGCGCTCCTTGGTTGCTCTATGGGATTGGCGCTTTATTGGCCATTATTCTTAATTGGTGTAAAATCCCTGCCCTAGCTTTTGCTTTAGGTATGTTTATTCCTTTGCAGTTAAATGTGCCTTTGGTAGTTGGTGGTGCCATTAACTGGTACGTTACTACACGTAGCAAAGATGTAGAGATTAATAAAGCTCGAGGTGAAAAAGGTACGTTATTAGCATCTGGCTTCATTGCAGGTGGAGCTTTAATGGGTGTAGTCAGTGCAGGCATGCGTTTTGCAGATATCAATCTTACTAACGAGGCATGGCTCTCTAATCCGTTGTCAGAAGCAGCCTCTTTGGTCGCTTATATTCTGTTGATTGTATTCTTCATTAAATACACATTGAAAACTGATAAAAATTAATTATATGAATTTGAAAAGACTTATATTTAGTGCCTTAGGTGCAGCATTGTTTTCTGCCCAGACTATTGCTCAGACCTTGAGCAACGAAGTGCTAACTAACGCGGTTTCTTATTTAGATGTACCTTATGTGGCTGGGGTACTTGATCAGAATAATATAGAAGAATTAGTATTGAATACTGACGAACTTGATTGTACGACTTTTGTTGAATATGCAATAGCTCTGTCTTTGTCACCATTGAAGGAAAACAATTATAAAGACGAGGAAGTGTTTGCGAATTACGTTCAAAAGTTGCGCTATCGTGATGGAAAGATTGACGGTTATGCATCTAGACTGCATTATATGACAGAATGGGCAGAGAATGCCATCAAGGCTGGAATTTTGGAAGATGTAACTGCTGCTCATAGCCAATATACCACACAGGCTCAGGCTGGATATATGACTGCCCACCCTAACCTTTATCGTCAGTTAGCTAATAATGCACAAAACATTCAGCAGATGCGCGCCATTGAGCAGCGTATTAACGGAACAGAGGTGCGATACATCCCCCAGGCAAATATGCCGAATGATGGTTATGACTGGATTCACGACGGTGACATCATCATGTTTACCACTAATGAACCTGGTTTAGATATAGCTCACATGGGCTTGGCATTCAAAATTGGTGGCAAACTGGCATTAATGCACGCTTCATCCACAGAAGGAAAGGTAGTTGTTTCAAAGGTAACCATCAGTAAAATGCTGCAAGATCATGAAAAATGGACAGGTATACGTGTTCTGAGAGTAGTGAAATAAACTATAATATGTAATATAAATACTCCCCTGTTAGTTTATGCTTTCAGGGGAGTATTATATTTATTAAAACGGCACATCACCATCTGGCATGGGGGGCGGAACAGGCGAATCATTCCCTATTGGAGTGTTCATCTTTGACTTGAAAGTTTGTGGTCTAGAAGCACCAACATTGGCAAGTAGTTCATCGTCCAGGTTTTGGAAACGAGTATATTCGCCAATAAACCTCAAACGGACATCACCTACGGCACCATTACGGTGCTTAGCAATGATAATTTCAGCTTGTCCACGAATGTCATTACCATTCTCATCTGTATAAATTTTATAATACTCTGGACGATGGATAAAGCAAACCATATCAGCATCCTGCTCAATGGCACCAGATTCTCGCAAGTCGCTTAACTGCGGACGACGGCTGTTAGGATCATTCTTTTGGTCTGCACTACCTCGATTCTCCACGCTGCGGTTTAGCTGTGAAAGGGCAATGATGGGAATATTCAATTCTTTAGCTAATCCTTTTAGTGAGCGTGAAATGGTACTAACCTCCTCTTGACGATTTCCATAACTCATACCGCTTGCATTCATCAGCTGGAGGTAGTCGATAAAAATAATCTTTACGTTATGCTCACGAACCAATCGACGTGCTTTCGTTCGAAGTTCAAAAACTGACAACGACGGTGTATCATCAATATACAATGGAGCACCCAATAAATCATTCAATTTTTTATCTAACCTCTCCCACTCATGAGGTTGCAGACGTCCGCTCCTAATCTTATCACTCTCTATCTCACAAGTATTGGCAATAAGACGATTTACTAACTGCAAATTACTCATTTCCAATGAGAAGAAAGCAACAGGATACTTATAATTAACCGCCATATTCTTTGCCATCGACAATACGAATGCAGTTTTACCCATAGCAGGACGGGCTGCAATAATCACCAAGTCCGAGTTTTGCCAACCGGAAGTAATTTTGTCCAAATCGTGATATCCAGTTTCAAGACCACTCAATCCTGTTGTTCGCGAAGCAGCAAGCTGAATCTGATTAATTGCTTCCTCGACAATTGGGTTAATTTGCGTATAATCTTTCTTGAGGTTCTGCTGAGAAATTTCAAACAACTTGCCTTCAGCTTCTTGCATCAAGTCATCCACATCCTGAGTCTCATCAAAGGCCTTGCTTTGTATAGAATTTGAGTAAGTAATAAGCTCTCTGGCTAGTGCTTTCTGAGCAATGATACGGGCATGAAATTCCACATGGGCAGCAGATGCCACCTTACTGGTAAGTTGTGTAATATAGAACGGGCCACCAACTTCTTCAAGTGTACCCTCCTTTTCCAACTCGTTTTTAACAGTTAGCAAATCGATAGGCTGCTGACTAATAGCTAAGTTCGTAATAGCGGTATAAAGTAGCTGGTGCCGATGTTCATAAAAAGATTGGGGACGCAACAACTCACTTACCAACGAATAGGCGTCTTTTTCTATCATCAGTGCTCCCAATACCGCTTCCTCTAAATCAGTAGCTTGGGGTGGAATTCTACCATAATCATTCACAGGTTGGACGTTACTTGAACGTTGTCCCCTAGCTCTTCGTGTCTGTTCTGCCATAATTAATTTTCCTATTATTATGAGACAAAGGTAATATCTTATTTTGAAAATCCACCCCTTTTATAAAGAGAAGTTATCAAGAAGTTATTAACTTTGCAGTTGATAACTTTAAGTCCTGCTTTTTCATTGCTAGTGCACATGCTGTACTATTAGATAACTAGAGAGTGTGTAATAAAAGGTACAATTGATTATTAGGAGTGAATTATGATTGTATTCCCAAACTGTAAAATAAATTTAGGATTAAATATCGTGAATCGCCGTCCTGATGGCTATCACAACTTGGAAACTGTTTTCTATCCGGTAAACGGACTTTTCGATTCCATGGAAGTAACCAAATCGGATGTATCAATAAATGCTTACACACTACAGCAATATGGCAATTCTATTGATTGTGAACCCGAAAAGAATTTGGTAGTCAAGGCATATCAATTGTTTATAAAACAGTTTAACAGCTTACCGTCTATTGATATCCACCTTATTAAGCATATTCCGTCAGGAGCAGGATTAGGGGGTGGGTCATCGGATGCTGCTTTTATGCTCAAGTTGCTCAACGACATGTTTGAAAAACATCTCTCCACAAAGCAGTTAGAAGATTTGGCTGCCCAATTGGGTGCAGATTGTCCCTTCTTTATCCATAATAAACCGACATATGCTAGAGGTATCGGTGACGTTTTCTCTCCGATTGACTTGTCGCTCAAAGACTATCAAATCATTATTGTCAAACCTAATGTATTTATTTCTACAAAAGAGGCCTTTGCTAATATTCTTCCACATCAGCCATCAGAATCTATTATAGATATCATAAAAAGTCCTATCCATGAATGGCGACATTATTTAACCAACGATTTCGAAGCTAGCATTTTTCCACAGCATCCTGAAATAGCAAGCATTAAGCTGCAACTATATGAAAAAGGGGCAGAATACGCTTCCATGAGCGGTTCTGGCTCATCAGTATTCGGCTTATTCGCCCCTGGTAATAATCTGCCAAAGCTACAAATAAGCAAAGATTGCTTTACATATTATGGGGTGTTGGCATAGCAACACCCCATAACTCCTTCTGCATGGTGAAATCAACCTAATACTGCAATAGTTTCAATAGCAGGATGTTGTAATGCTGTTTTTGTGTGATATTTCTGGTAATAGTTAAACTCATAATCTGAGAAATTAGCTGCAATAGGTAACAGCGTTGAGATAGCAACACCTAACGCCAGTATCCATACAATAATTAGAGTAACTACTACGCCTGTCGACATTGATTTTTCTTGTTTACTCAACAATTTGTGTAATAACATATAAAGAGGTATGGCAAGCACTAGTATCGTGGCTCCAGCAAAAGTCCACTGTACCCATGCTGGCACGGTTCCTAGCATGTTTACAAACTCAGAATCAAGTCCTAACCCCACAAAAGCTGAGCCCAAACCAAACACAGTTGCTCCTAATGAGACTCCTAAGGCAACTAACACACAAAGTAATATTGAGCCAAAAATCAAGGCTAAGAAACCTAAGAACGAGAAGAAACAAATCTTAACGAATGTAACCAGGCATCCACTTGCCTTTCGCTGGTTTTCAGGACTATTTACAAACTGTTTTGCACGGTTTACACCCTGCATTAGTTCCTCATTAATAGTATTAGGAGTTACCCGCTTACCTCTCATCAGCAAACGTTCTTCAGCTGTCTTTGCTTCAGGGATCAATGCCCAACATACAGCATAGACTACCACAAGAATAGCATGCGAGAAGAATACCAACAGTAAAAAAATCAATCGTACAATCAAAGGCTCATCAATACCCATGTAGTGGCAAAGACCAGAAATCACACCACCCAGAATCTTGTCATCTGGGTCTCGATATAGCTTTCTTATACCTTTATTCTCAACAGTTTCAGCATAGCCTCCATCCATCACACGATCACTTTTCAAATCAGCTTCATCATCCATCTGTTGTGGATCCCCTATGCGCTTGATAATTTCTTCCACATGTTCAATGGTAACGGCTTCTATACCCTGAGCTTTCAGTTCTGCAAATAGTTCTGCTACGCGACTTTCCACATCGTTGGCAATCTCTTCCCCTCCACTGCGGTGGCTATAATAGCTGCGCATGTTTTCCAGATACTTCTTCAGTAATTCGTATGCGTCCTCGTCAATGGCGTAAATAACGCCAAACATATTAATATTAATATTCTTTTTCATAATAGTAATTAATTATCACTTAAACAATCATGAATTTAGGATCTGTGATGTTTGACTTCAATACTTCTACGGTGTGTATCAGCCCATTCCATGTCTCATCCATAGTTTTCAGAGCCTCTATACCCAACTTTGTTAAACAGTAATACTTTCGAGGCGGGCCTTGAGTTGATTCACGCCATTCATAGTTCAGCAGTCCATCGTTTTTTAATCTTGTAAGCAAAGGATACAATGTTCCTTCTACCACCAGCAACTCTGCATCTTTCAACTGTGAGAGAATATCTGATGCGTAGGAAGCATTTCTGTGCAATAACAGCAATACGCAATACTCCAACATACCTTTCCTCATCTGTGATTTTGCATTTTCATTACTCATATCCATATTTTTTGAAGTGAATACTCTCCAAACGTTGCCATATCAGCAGTCTTTTGTTTTGCAAAGATATAAAAATATCACAATACCTTGCAATACATAGTACTTTAGAAATACAATATTTTTACAATATTTAACTATTTTGTGCGATTATTGCACCACATCTTATAGAAAGTAGGACATTCTCTATGATAGAAAAACAAAAAACCAGGCCTTGTTTCTCAACAAAGCCTGGCCTACAACACAAACACAAAATAAAACACGACAAAACTACTATTCAATTATCCTGTCAATGCAATATAATTAAATGCATTAGTATGACCAGTT
>Ga0247611_10006506_pt1 | contig 14971 bp, 4 predicted proteins | sample 177DNAGHGhighgp2_FD_192422 | JGI IMG/M metagenome (GOLD analysis project Ga0247611, IMG submission 192422) | Sheep rumen microbial communities from Palmerston North, Manawatu-Wanganui, New Zealand - 1770 DNA GHGhigh gp2 | ecosystem: Host-associated > Mammals > Digestive system > Stomach > Rumen ...
TAGAAGCTTACGATACGCGGAGCGTGCGGCTTGAGGTCTGCACGCGGTGCCGGCATACACTCCAGGATCTTACCGAGGATATACATACGTGCCTCGTGCGCCTGTGCGAGCGCGTTCTCTAATATTTCGTACGAGAGACCATCTACCTTGATATCCATCTGGCAAGCCGTCAGACCATCTTTCGTACCCGTGGTCTTGAAGTCCATGTCACCCAGGTGATCCTCGTCGCCGAGGATATCGCTCAGGATGGCGTAGTTCTTACCTTGGTTCTCCGAAATCAGACCCATCGCGATACCCGAAACTGGTTTCTTCATCGGAACACCTGCGTCCATCAGCGCCAGCGTGCCGGCACAAACGGTGGCCATAGAGCTCGAGCCGTTGGACTCCAAGATATCGCTTACTACACGTACGGTGTACGGGAAATCTTCCGGAATCATGTTCTTCAGCGCGCGGCAAGCGAGGTTACCGTGACCGATCTCACGACGTCCGACACCGCGAGCGGCTTTTGCCTCACCCGTCGAGAACGGCGGGAAGTTATAGTGCAGCAGGAACTTATCGGTGCCTTGGATCAATGCCTCATCCACGATCTTCTCATCACGGCTTGTACCGAGTGTAACGGTACTCAAGCTCTGAGTCTCACCACGGGTGAAAATCGAACTTCCGTGAGGACCGGGCAGGTAACCTACCTCGCACCAGATCGGACGGATCTCCGTCGTCTTACGACCATCCAGACGCTTGCCCTCATCGAGCACAGCGCGACGCATTGCCTCTTTCTCTACATCATGATAGTAACGATCAACCAGCGCCGCTACCTCATCAATATCGATGCCTAACGCCTCTGCGCGCTGAGCCATATACTCTGCTTTCTCAGCCTTGAAGTCCTCGCGGATCTGGTTGAACATCTCCTCGCGGTGATGTTTGTCGGTGTCCGCGCTCGTAGCCTGTGCATAAGCACGTGCATAGCTATAGTCGTGTACAGCCTGCTTCAACTCCTCATCATTCACCTCATGGCAGTACTCGCGTTTCGTTTCCTTACCATAAGCCTTCATCATCTCGTCGATAGCCAAGCACTGCGGTTTGATAGCCTCGTGCGCAGCTTTGATAGCCTCCAGCATAACGCTCTCCGGCACTTCTTTCATCTCACCCTCGACCATCATGATGTTGTCGTACGTAGCGGCAACCATCAGCTCGAGATCTGCGTGCTCGCATTGTTCGAAGGTCGGGTTGATCACCATCTTACCGTCCACGCGTGCAACACGTACTTCACTTACCGGACCCTCGAACGGGATATCCGAGCAAGCCAAAGCAGCACCTGCAGCCAAACCGGCAATCGACTCAGGCATATCAATGCCGTCAGCCGAATACATGGTTACGTTAACGAAAGTCTCTGCGTGATAGTTAGAAGGGAAGAGGGGACGAAGGGCGCGGTCGATCAGACGTGCAATCAGAATCTCATAGTCTGATGCCTTGCCTTCGCGGCGGGTGAAACCACCCGGGAAACGTCCTGCGGACGCAAATTTCTCTTTGTACTCTACAGTGAGGGGCATGAAATCCGTTCCCGGCACTGCATCTTTGGCGGAGCAGACTGTAGCGAGGATCATCGTGTTGCCGAGAGTCGCCATCACAGCGCCATCAGCTTGTTTCGCTAACTTACCTGTCTCCAGTTTGATCACTCGTCCATCGGGGAGAGCAATCTCTTTGGTAACAATATTCATCTTTTTTTCGTCAATTTTGGTTGCCGTTTGCAACCAGTTATCTATGTTGTAAATGTAATAGTCCACAAAAACCGTGCAAAGTTACAACAAAAAAATTGAATATACAAATAAAAGTCCAAAAAAATAAATTATGCTCGCATAAAATTGAGTTTTTGGACATTTTTTTGACATGTGCAAATATTTGCGAACAAAAAACAGCGCCCTTTCGAACGCTGTTTTGTTTTTTTTCTTTATCTCCCGATAGGGCTTTTATCTTTGTTAATTTACCATCCCCGCGCGCTTTCTAATAAGGATCACGCGCATGAGTGCATATACGCTCGCGAGAAGCATCAGCGGCAATGCCGCATCACCAAGCGGGAACGGCTCATCTTGCTCATCCGGATCCTCGTCTTCGGTCGTTCCTCCGCCCCCAACATCTTTGCGTATCTTACCTGCACGCCCCGGCGAGTAAGCCGCCGGTGTCTCACCGGCCAACGTAGCACCTGTTACAGCTGCTTGAGGCAAGGAAGACCCCGTACCAACCATAACCGACGTGGAGTGCATCTTCGCTTCCGGTTGTTTGGCGAGTCCCTGGGCATATGCGCCCAGAACACTCACCATGGCTATTACAATCAATAAATATCTCATCGTCTTCATTTCTGGCCTCCTTTCACTTTCTTACCGGTTGCATCATATATATTGCCCTGATGCCATATATATACTTTATCTCGGTATAGGAACTTAATTGGCTCATCACCTGTCTTATCCACTCCAATCACATCAATCTCCGTTGGCGTCTGACGCTCACCAACCGTGGCATTGATCGCAAATCGGTTACTGATCGTTCCTGCAGCAGCCGTAAACACATAGTCGTTCTCAATCAGGTTGGTGATCTCGTCTGTTGTATAGTCAATCAGGTAAACACCTTCCAGATGTTCTACCTCGCTCGAACTCATCAGCGAATAGGTGTACTCACCTGCGGCCGGCAGGATTACCGTTACCGGTATCCATTCACGAGCCAACTGCTGATTGATAGCAACATACGCCATATCCATATCAGCGTAACGCATATATGTCTTTACATAACCCGCATCGCCCAGCACTTTCGCGAGATCAGCATTCACTTCATACGCCTCTGTGTAATCTTCGCCGATGATCAGACCCATCTGGTCGCGGCCACCTTCATAACTCAGTCGGATATATGCCTCCTGATCCGGAATTGCCTCCGTCTGCGTCATATAACGTGTCGGAGCTGACGGTGGAACAATCTTGCTGGCATTGAATGTAATCGTCTGCTCGCTCGCACTATTCGCTTGGATAAAGAATCCGCTTGCCGGTTTGAGCGGCTCGGTTGCAATATTCACCTGGTCGTAGTTCTTAAAGCCCTCATCCGGAATCGTTGCATAACGTATCGATCCGCCGTTCTGAAGTTCCATCTTACCTGCGATACCATCGTCATTACCGCTAAATTCACACATGTACGGGTTTCCGATGAAGTTCCAGCCCATGGCATACCAAGGAGTTGATGTGCCATAACCCCAACCGGTCACGGCTACCTGATTCTTGTGTACTGAACTAACTTCGCCTTTCTCGCCCAACGCTGTCCATTCATTACCTGGGAAATCCATCGGCATGCGGATGATCGAGAACGCTTTGCCAGACGGACGTTTGGCGTTCATTGCATAACCCATACTCGGCAGCAACTTACTCGGTACGGCTGTATTACCCAACTTACCATAGTCTTTCCAGTTTTGACCAATCTGCTCTTGTCCGGTCGCCGCACGATTTTCTCCATCGTAGTAACGCAGGCGGATATTTCCGCTGTATCCAACACTCGGCTCCACAGAACAGTAACGATATGTTACATTCGCCAGCGTCACTTCCCATGGAACGGAGATCGAGTAATACTGGTCGTAATCTACATACCAGTCAGCGTACCAACCGTCCGTAATATTGGCTTTCGTCAGGTTTGCCGTCGAAGCAATATGCAGACGAGCTACATCAAACTTTTTCGTTCCGGCGCGAGTCCACCCGTTGCGCAATACCAGACTTGCTACGTTCAACGTACCGGTCGTCACTTTTACTATCGCACCCGGATATATCTCTAATTGTTTGATAACAACATCACCTCCCAAAAACGATCCTGCGTCAGCAGTCAGCGTTACGTCTGGCAGCACATGTACTTCCGTTCGCCAGGCCTCATCGCCGGACATAATATCGTGCATTACGCCGTTCGTCGCAATGATCTTCGGAACAATAATATTGCTCATTGCTTTAACCGTCTCGCCTTTTTTCCACTCCAGTGTCAACATTGCGCCATTACTTCCAGCTGCCGCAAAGTCAATTCCGTCGCCGAAGTTCACCGTGTAGTTATATTTCGAGGCTCTGCTCTTTCCGCTTGTAAGTGTCTGACTTAGCGTAATCGCAGAACTTGTTGCTTCGCCTAGATGCGCGACTACAGATGTTGCATCTATACCTTCAGCATCCACTTCAATCACACCACCGTGCTGTCCCCATTCTACGAAGTAAGCCTCCGTGTAAGGAATATCACTTGCCGGAATCAAACGCAACTCCTCTATACCGCTTGAATATTGTCCCCATACAAACGGACTGTTCTTGATACTTAGCGTATTGCTACTGTTTGCGCACTTGATGGTATATTTCGCATCCTGCGGATTGGTAATGCTGGTATTGGTCTGCGTTAATGCCCACCACCAACCGGCACTCAGGTCACTTGTAAGTTTGGAACTACCGCTCTTTCCTATTTTAGCATCTCCTGCGCCGAACAAAGGAGCAGGACCTGATGGCTCATTACCATCGTTGATGCTCATTGCAAAACGGATATACTGACCATTTCCGCCGGAAATATTATTATTGGTCGGACCGCCTAATCCGTAAATATTGCTTGCCGAGGTATATGCGATACTTGGATTATTGATATTATCCACAGCTATCTCCGAAGGAGCTGGTGTACCGGTCGATGCCATATTAGAAGGCAATGCATACCATTTGTTATCCTTCTTTCCGGCTATCACATAACCCGCAGTAGGCAAGTGACGACCGATAATTTCCTGTGTCAGCGAAACTTGTTTGGGTTTCGCACCGCCTACGCTGACAGATATACCTGCCATCTTGTCCAAGCCGTCTTCTGTATCTCCCGCGGCCGGAGTATAGAAGATATATGCGTTCTCATTGATTGCACCACTACCATCTGTCGAAATCGTTCCTCCGGTTGCTGTCAAAACTTCAAACTTACTGTTCAAACCGGGGAATGTCAATGCTGTGTTCGGAGTCAAACCACTACCGGTAATAGTGATGTAGTCCTGCGAGCGCACTTTCTGATTAGCCATAGAGGTAATAAATATCGGCGTGCTGGCCGTTACCAAATGCGGCGTCAATGTCAACTCCGCACAACTGAAGACCAAGTCGGAATACAGACTCGCACTAACCGTCACATCGTGATTCGGCATTGAGAACTGATTGCTCGTCACCGTCAAGGTGTTGCTTGCATTGCCGGTCTCATAGACGTTCCAATCATACCAATAGTACCCTGCATCCGGCGCATCGTGACTAAGTGTTACTGTATTGCCATACGTAACCGAAGTACTTGCCCCTTCCGCCAAACTCGGTGTGGTTGAACGGATAACCACCTTATCTACATTGGCTATCGTCAATGCCGGGGTAGCCGTTGTCCATGCTGCCGTCAATGTCGCAGCACCATCCACATCCCATACATGCGCGCTGCTTCCGTCCGCGTTGTAGTACTTGACACTGTTGTAGTAGTATCCCTCAAACACTTTTCCTACAGCCGGAGGAGTATTAGGCATCGTTGCCGAAGGCATCGCTGAGCCGTATGTGGCTGTCACACTACTCGAACCGCCGCTACCGCCGTTCTGATTCAATGTAACGGTATAGGTATTCGCTGTCCATTTGGTATAGAACGTAGCATCTCCGCCTTTTACCCATTGACTGCTTCCGTTTGTCCAGTTGGTAGCGCTGACGGTAATATTTGCCTGCAATGCTCCGGCATCAGTAGCAACCTGCGTCACACACTCGTCGGTCGTATAATATCCCTCTACATGGTAACCCGTACGTGTCGGAGCAATAATCTCTATGGTTGTTCCATTCTCCACTACAGTTGCTAAACCATTCGCAGAACCTCCATCGAGGTTGTTCTTATCCAACACAATATCATATTCATTCAGCGTAGTAAACGAAACTGCCGTACCGTAACCATATAACTCACCGTTATAGGCGAAAATGCGCACATAATAGGTTGTATTGGGGCTAAAGTTAGACACTGCTGTCTTGGAACCGAAAGCGGTATTCAGAGCAATATCATCCTTCCATAATCCACTTGCTACAGGTGCATTGGCTCCGGTTCCTCCTACCACTACCGTAGCACTCGTTCCGATTATAAATCCGTAGCGTGTAATAGTAGCGTTACCTTTGCTGGTTACTACACCGCCAGAGAAAGTAGCTCCGTGTGCCGTTATGGCGCTCACCGCAAACTCTTTGCCGGATACATTCGTTGCAAGAACCGGTGCTGCTGCATTAACCACCAACTCATAGAAATCTTCTACGGCACAGTAGGTGCCATTACTTGCCACTGCCACATTGATATAGGTAGAACCCGCCTTATTAATGGTTACCACACCGCTACTGTTCACGCTCGCAATAGTGGGATCATCGCTGCTCCATGTAACCGTTCCGCCGCTATGATCTATGGTATAATCTTGGTATTTGCCTGCTGCCGCACCAAAGTCTTTGGTAACCGTTGCATTAGCAAAACTAAGCGTTCTATCCGTACAGGATTTATGAACACTAATCGTTACGGGCACTTCATAGTAGATTTCATTATAAGTACCTGCATCCTCATATCCCCAGACCCAGATGGAAGTGGTATAATCTCCCTCATCAGTTATGTAATAATAGAATCCTACAGTACCGCTGGTGGTAGTTGACTGATAATAGCCTTCACCTACTTCGCTTGATGTCGTACCAAAACCGCAATCGAACCAATAGGTATCATTATCTGTATAAGGCTCCAGATATACATTCAAGAACTTTCCACTTGGATCTGCTTCTACATTGGTACTGGAAACTGTGAATGTAAAATAACCTTCTGCGTGGTCATCGTCCACATTAATTGTTTTTGACGTGATACTTCCGCTGATAGAAGCTGTTCCCCACGCGTGCGCGCTCGTTCCTATTACTAATAGTACTGCGCAAATGTATTTCATATACGTTTTCATAATCGTATTATTTGCAATGATATTCGTTTTCATAACCTTTAACTCTTTAATTCGTTCATTCATTAATTCTTTAATTCATTAAACATTAGAATGAATATCATTCCACTTTACTCCAAACGGCATAGAATGTCACGCCATCAAATATCTGTACATTGATACTTGCGCCTGCCGCAAAGTAGTACGCATGGCCCGAACCATCGTTGCCTGCACCTACAATCGCCGTCGTCGTAGGAGCATCGCCGGTGCCGTTCAGATATGCTACCAATGCCGGCCAATCGCTTCGTATCCAACCGACCAAGTGTAAGTGATTCTCCTCACACGTATTCGCATTCGGCGTTACCCAATCCACACTGGTCTTCGTCGTCTTATTCGGATTCAGCGCATTCTCAGCAATCGTTGCTTCCACATCCGCAAACGCCTTACCGTGTACCAAATCCTCGAAATGAACTCTCGGCAGAGGATTAACGGTCATGTTCACACTTGCCGTCTTTGTGTTATCGCCGGAAGCCTTGATGGTTACTGTCTCGTTGACGGTTTCCGTGATAGATGCTCCCGGACCGCTACCGCGACCTCCCTTGAGGCGTAACTTTGTATTTGCTGGTGCCGCAGACTCTTTAGTTACATAAACAGGCGTTGCATATAATGTGTATCCAGGATTAATATAATCTGCCGGATCATAACTTACGGTGAAGTCCACATACTGTCCTACATACACCTCTCCCGAACTCGGCGTGATCGTAATACCATTCAGCGGTTTAGCCCCTGCTGTCGCCGTTGTGGTGAGTGTAGCATTGGTACCCTCAGCAAAGGTCAGGGTGTAGTTCGTTGTTGACGTTATCGGCGTGGATATAGTCGGCGAAACACTTACGCTACCGCCGCTGAAACTCAACTCTGTCACCTGATATCCTGCCGTCACGGTTACCGTTGCGGTAACGGTCTTACTGCCATCGCATGTGGCTACCGGCGACACCTTGTCAAACGTTATCGTTGCACCCGTACCCGTTATAGATGGATCACTCAGCGTCACCTTCGTTGCGCAGCAACTCGTCGAATAAGCAGAGTAGGAATAAATCGTACCGGTTTGGGTAATCACGATATCCTTAATATATACGCGCTTGCCGGATGTACTATTGAATGTGATAGACTCCACTTTATCATCAACGTTTGTCACTGTACTTGAAAAATCTTTCCAACCTGAAGTCGAAGGATAAGCAAATGAAGAATTGCTGAAACTTGCAGTATTGCCATCATCCATACAACTCAAGCTTACAGAACCAGATTCTGAATCAGACCAATATTTTAACTTAAACGAAACAGTAATGGTTGATTCTAAATCCTCACCGGATAAGTCAACGCTTATACTTCCTGATGCTGAAGACGAAGACATACGTGCTTCGCCGGCAGAACCGGTACCATATACTTTATTAGTAGTATATTTGTCAGGTTTCGCCTTATTATCCTGATAATCACTTCCATTCGATACGGATTGGAATGCATCATTAAATACCGTTACTGTTCCACTCTCGCTGCTCTCAATCGCCCAAACAGCATAGTAGTGTTTGTCGGCATCAACCGTTCCCGCAGCAGGTTTCATCAGGTCACCCGGCTCGGTGTCTGTTTCACCGTCAATAGTGCTTTCGCTCCATCCCACAAAGACCTTACTGCTACAAGCCGTCGGTGCACTCGGATCGCTCGGCACACTACCTTGACCTGCTACGGCGTCCTCCATATTCTCATCGTCTGCACGGTAGATAGTGGTCTTAACACCATCTGCATCAAAGATAATCTCATGACGCTCAGCCCATTTAGCGTGCAAGGTGATATCACCATGCGAACCTAACGGAATACTGGTCACTTGGTCTGAATAAACGCCTGCCGAATAAGTAGAGTACCATCCTTCAAAACGGTCATGCCCCTTAGTCGGGTCTTGCAGTGTGATGGTTGCTGTCGTCACATTGTACGTAGCAGGGTTGCTGCCGCTATTGGTTCCACCGTATAATTCGTACGTAATACTATATGGCACCGGGGTCCATTGTGCGGTAAGCGTGAAGTCTGCATCAATAGCGGCAGCAGGAATCGTTGCGCTTGCCGCATAAGTCTTACTATCTGCACTACACAACCATCCTGCAAACGTATAGTAGTCGCGTGTCGGAGCCGACGAACAAACGGTGAAGTCCTCTGTCTTATCCGTTGTGGTATTCGTACAACTCGTCGTACCGCTGTTCGCATTATAGGTAACTTTTACAATATTCGGATCACACTCGGTGACGTAGTTCGTCAAGCTAACCGATGCTACTTTTACAGATACATTATCAATACGACGGTTGGATGTTTCTGTGAATGACAAGTTAAATGATGTTACGCCGGAACCCACCGTAATGGTATTGGTATAGGGGTTACTGCCTGATTTGGTACCGATTGATACATTATCCGTTGAAGTGCTTACTGTCAACGTACCGTTTGTTCTATATTCCAGTGTCAATGTAGCCGCACCGCCTGTCGGGATACCGGAGATAGTCCAATTTTCGTTACTTTTTATGAGCAACTCCGGCGCAGTACCTCCGGCATTTTTTTCATTCGTACGCACATATGTACCTGTTCCATCCGTATATGTTATTGTTGCTCCGCCATAAACGGTCTTACCAGAGTGGTCGCCTTGGGCACTTGGTCTGGCATCGGATGGACTTGGTGTACCGCTACCAGAAGAACTTGTTGCACCTGTCCAATCCTCACTCCACATCACCGTATTCACTGCAGCGCCTCCGCCTTCCGCAAACACAGCATAGAATGTTGTTGTCTCAGCTGTGATATTTGGGAAATCACCCGCTGCGGTATAGAGCGCAGAGCCGTAGTAACTGTCATCATCCTTGGCTGTTTGTCCGTTGTTATGCGCAGCATCTGTCCAGGCGATAAACGTACTTGCGCAAGCCAATCCGCTCGGGTTGGTCGGTACCGTACTAATCGTTCCGTTATAGGCTACGGTTGTCGTCGGCTCGCCTGTAGCGTAACTGTCATCGCCGTTCACGCTCCATTTTACCGTTCTCGGTTTGTAATACTTGGCAGTTACGGTCACAGCGCCCGTTGGGTTGGTAATTGTGTTCGCTTTCGTGCTTGCACTGCTACCTAAACTTGCACCGCTGATAGCCCACTCTTTGAATACATAATTACCTGCATCCGCAGCAGGACTGATACTTGCACCCGTGCGGCTCGGTGTACCGGGACCGCCAACAGCAATTGCATTACCGTCTTCGTCAAGTGCTTGCATCGTTACGCCATAAACCGTCACCGCAGTCGTTGCAGTTTTACTTCCGTCTGTGGTTGTACAAGTGATTGTTGCTGTACCCGCAGCAACACCGGTTACCGTTCCGCTACTTACAGACGCTTTGTCACTCGCGCTCGATGTCCAGCTAACCGACTTGTCCGTCGCGTTACTCGGTGATATGGTCGGAGTGATAGTAAAGGTCTCACCCGGTATGATGGCTTTCGTTGTCGGGGCAACTGTCACACCGGTTACATTCACAGTAGAGGAAACAACGGTAAACGCTTGCTCGGCGTCTTGTGCGCAATATTCAGTACCTAATACTGTATTCGCATCCTGATGCGCTTTTACGGTTACGGTTCCTATAGATCCTGCCGTTAACGTCGTACCTGCCACAGTAGCCGTTCCTGTTCCGTTCACTACTGACCAAGTCACAGTTCCTCCGTTACCGCCGGTGCTCGTCAGACTTACCGTCCCCCCTGTCGCAACGCTATTCGCACTCGTTATACTCAATGCCGTTCCCGGAGCTGTTGTACAGCAACCCGTTTGGTAGTCGGATGTGGTCGTACCTGCGGTTTTAACTTTTACCTTTATATCATCCAAACGCACATTGTCGCTTCCGGGAGTAAAGGTCAATGTAAATGTACTTACAGAACCAACCGTCACATCAAAACTGTGTTCTTCTTTAGTAGAGGCTGTACAAGAACCCGAATAACCCGTTCCGGTCGTCGAAACAGTCATACTTTTGGCATTGGTTTTGTACGTTACAGTCAACGTTGCAGCACCTCCACTTGGGATTCCTGCAACAGTAAATGAACCTCCACTCTTACCAACTAATAATTCCGTTACCCCATCTCCTTCTGCCAAATTATCGGTATAAATCTTTGTATCTGAATTACCGTTAACACAGGTATATGTCACACTGCCGCTATTGTAAACTACGCGATTGGTGGAAGAAGTGGATACAGAACCGGAAGGAACGTCTTTGGCTGAATACCCTTCAAAGGTCTCGGAGTACATAACCGTATTGACAGTAGCACCTCCTCCTGTCTGATTTGCAAACACCGCTCTATAAGTAGTATTCTCCGTCAATGCAGCACAACCGGCATCGCTGGTAGATGTAAACAAATCAGCAGGAGCATCGTTACCAGTGCCCTTTAATTCTCCTAATGCTGTCCACCCCATAAACTTGTTCGTACCGCAGCTTGCTAATGCATTGTCCGCAGGAGTAGAAGGTAGCGCTGTAATAGCCGTACCGTATTTTACTTCGCTTGTTCCGCCGCTCGCAGCGCCAGAACCCACTTTCCATGTTACCGTAATCGGGTCATGGAATTTCGCATTGATGGTCACATTACCTGTCGGCGTACCGGTAATAGAGTTGTCCGAAATACTTACACCGCCAGCCGTTACATTCCACGAGTTGAACTTGTAATTCGTCGAGCCCACGCTCTGGGACAAGGTACGTCCCGAACAAGTAGCCGTCACATTCGCATTCGTGATAGCCGTTCCGCTCATGTTCACTTTATTCACCGTCACGGTATAGACGTTAATGGCTTGGCTCGTTGACTTCCCTCCATAGGAAATAGTAACCGATGTGTTCTCCGCAGTTAACGCAGCATTCGTTGCCGGCGAGAAACTAAACTCGCTGGTATGTCCGGCATAACTATAGGTATCACTGGTACTATTGCTATAGGTACGAGTAATAACCAATCCCGTCGGGTCGAAGTTATCGCCTACTAAATACTTTGTCTTGGTGGGTGCAGTCGAAACCGATATACTGCTTAGCGTCAGCGTAGTAAACGTTGATCCGCCAACCCAAGCACTCTTAGCATTCGGACCTTTGGCTCGTACCCAATAATAATACGTACCTGCTGCCAATCCTGACACCGCTTTTGTCTTGCTGGTACTGGTTGTTGTAGCCGCAGTTCCGGCAACAGGGGCAGTACTGTTTGTACTATAGTAAATATCGTAATTATTGACATTATTATCGTCCGTAATGGTAAACGTCGCTCCGTCCATAGTCAACGAACCCGCACTCACTCCCGTCGGCGCAGGAACAGTCGTTGTAAAATTCGTCGGACTTCCGGCTACCCAACTACTCGTCGAACCTCCGCCGCAGTTTTGACGCATCCAGTAGTAATACGTTGTTCCGTAACTTAGGCCGGTGATGGCTTTGGAGTTTCCGCTACTGATTGTTGCGGTCGGGTCTTGCGTCGTCGGTGCAGTAGAACTAGTGCTATAATAAATATCATAGTTTGCAGAGGATGAGGTAGTACTTATCGTCACCCCTGTCCCAGAAACGGAACCATTACTTGGAGCACTCGGAGCGTCACAAGAAGCAGCCGCAGCCCACTTGGCATATAATCGTAATCCCGCAGTTATAGTCCTCGTCGCAGAGCCTGAAGCTGCAACATCTGTTCCTGAACCATTTGCAGCAGTATTCCAACCTGCAAAAGTATATCCCGTTTTGACTAAGGAACCAGTATTCGCTTTAATCGTTGCGCTTGCATTATCCGCATAAACAGTAGCATCTGTCGGAACTGTTCCTCCCGTAGCGCCATTGGCATCATAGATTACACGATAACCAGCGACATATAACGTCAAATCATTCTGCGTATTTCCATAAGAACCAAAGTTGGCAGCTGTAGTCTTATTCTTCTGAATGGATTTACCCGTATTTGTTGTGCCTGTTATTCGTATCAAAGAACTTTTGGTAGAAACGGTTACTGCTTTTTTATCTGTAGTAAGAATCAATTTGCCATTTGAGCTTCCGTGCGGTTCGACGTAATACCCTTTAGGAGTGACCAAGTAATACTTGCCGCTTTCGATTAAGAAAGTGTACTTTGTGCCACTCGCTTGTGTTGTCGTAGCATTGCCCGTAACGGAAGAACTTGCCTCATCCGAAGCCAGCACAGAATAGTAGGTGTAAGTCTTGCTACTGACAGTTGCTTTTCCTGAAAGATAATAAACTGTTGCATCGGCAATATTTCCATGTGCAGTAATTGCATCTCCTACTGCTGCCCACATCTGTCCAACTCCGATGGTGAAGATTATGGTTAAGACTACTGCAAAACGCATGAATGGATTTTGCTTCCATTTTGCGTCCAATCCCGACGGTGAACGACGGAGGTCGGACCTGCGACAGTCATGGCTTACATCACTACTCTGTAGGTTTCCCCACGCCCCCCACAGAGCCTTCAAATAAGTAATTAAGTTTTTCATAATGTATTTGGTTTTTTATATTATTTACTCCTTATTTATACGCATATATACGCGTGTGTAGATGGTTACTAATCAAATAATGGCTCTATTTGTTGTAGGATGCCAGAGGATTCATATAATCTATACAAAAAATCTGTCCCCCATAACTCTTTATTGTCTAAATCCAATAACAACTCCGCTGATATTGCATGGAATGTTGACATATCAAGTTTGTAGGCTATATTTAATCTTTTGTCTTCATCTAATCGTCCAATGCCTCCTGAAAACATGTTAAGTCTTCTCTGGGGTAATAACCATTCGGGGATGATGGGTTTTATAAATTTCACAAAAGTATTCTCTTCATATATCCAAGGAGAAAGAGTCGCATCACTATGGTCTTTGAAATAATTCAATTTTAAAGTTGAGTTCTTGCTCCCAATGAATAAAAAGCATTCACAATCATTAATCATCTCAAGTAGTGCGGTAGCCAACATCGTGTGTACATGAGCGGAACTATAATTACATTTCTTATAACTATACGACTTCCCGTCTGTGGAAAGTGAATAGATATTATCAAATGCCTTTAATAAGTCCGTCATATTCTCCCACACCATAGAATCAACAAAGCAGCTCACTCCAAATTCTTGTTCGATGATATATGCGAACTTCTTGACCTCCTCAATATCATCGTGGGAATGAGATATAAATATATGGCGAACTCCTAACTGTAAAGGGAAGTTCATTTCGCGCACACTATCTCCATCCCAAACATTGTTTTTCAAAAGAGAATCGTCTATAACTCTCTTTGAGGTTCTTTTTCCCGAATTGAAGTATTCATCTATATCTCTTTGACGGATGTCACTCCTATCAAGGGCATTTATAAATTTGCGTACCTCGTTAATTGATATGTTTAATTTTGCGAACATGTTAAATCATTATTTATCTTGTTGGTTGAATATCGTAACCAGAGGCGTCATTCTCGCTCTTATCATAAGAATTCTCAATATATTTCTTAGGGTCGACTAAAATATGATAATTGTTTTTTATTGCAAGTGAAATATATACTTATAATTTGCCGAGTTCATAAAGCACGAAGTATATCACACCATAAAACGGTGTAGTCGATAAAGAAAACATGCCGCAGAAAGTATCCTTGATTTGATTTCCTATTTTCTTGAATTGAATCTTGCAACCATTGGGTGACTTTTCCTCAATAACCAGTGACTTGGAAAACGACATAAGTAGTATTTCTGCGTCATTTTCGTCTTTACGCTTACATGTTTTTATAAATAATTTTTCTGCTTCTTTAAATCTGCGCTCAATACCAAGATAAAAGCAATCTAATAGGAACAACAAAATTGTAAACACCTTTAGCACTCGTATCATCATGTTAATTTGGTCAACCGTCGCCTTTGATGCGAAAACTATTGCTAACGCTCCTCCGATTATTCCCACCAGCCAATTTTTACAATTAGCACTATTACTCGCCATTCGCGTGATATTCTCTTGCAGTAGATTTACATACTGCTCTGCTTCCTTGAAAGGAAATAACTCTTTCATAA
>Ga0247611_10006509_pt1 | contig 14959 bp, 8 predicted proteins | sample 177DNAGHGhighgp2_FD_192422 | JGI IMG/M metagenome (GOLD analysis project Ga0247611, IMG submission 192422) | Sheep rumen microbial communities from Palmerston North, Manawatu-Wanganui, New Zealand - 1770 DNA GHGhigh gp2 | ecosystem: Host-associated > Mammals > Digestive system > Stomach > Rumen ...
CTCTATTCCTATGACTGGACTAAGCGACATGCCTAGCACATTCTCTATCTTCAAAGATTCTAAAGAATTAAACGATAAAACTAAAGAAATAATAATCAATGACGGATCTGTAGTTTATAGCTGAAAATTCACTCAATTTAATTGATATAACGCATGGAAATTCTCATTAGACAATGAAAAATTAAACGCATTGATAAAAGAATATTATGGTACAATATATAGTGGTTTGAATGAAGAAATGACTGAAGAGATTCCAGAATTAAATATCCAGAATTTCGAATGATATCTAGTTATTACTTGAAAAGATAAGGTAACAACAGTTATTGAAAGTATGGATATAGTTGAAGATGATATCACCGTAAACACAAATTGATTCGCATGAGAAGATTTTGAAATTTATTTAACTGAATGAGACGAAAGTTTAATTTCAATTGTAGCAAACAAAAATGGTTGAAAATATGAAATTTCTGCTAATTTTGCTGATTCTATGTCATTAATATGAACTATTTCTCCAAAATTATCTAAATCTTCAATTGACTTAAAATTTGATGCTACACTAACAGTAAATTCTGATTGAACTAACTACGTTATCCCTTTCAATGGTTCTTGGAAATATAATTGAATTTCATCATTTACAACTAAAGCTCCAGAAAATGCACAAGATTTAACAGAAGTACTATGAGCTTATTTTGGAGGAATGATGTGATGAGAAGATTACGATTATGACTATGATTACGATTATAATTACGACGAAGATTTTGATGATGCTGAATATCTAGAAGATGATACAGTAGAAATTGTACCTGAAGAAGTAACTGACGCTGAATAATATTCAACTAATTATAGACAATAAAAAGACCTAATTCCAAGCGAATTAGGTTTTTTTAGACAAACAATATCTTGCAAAGAACGTTAATTTTTATAATCTAAAAGTACAAAGGAATTAGATTTATATGTTTTTTGTATATTTTGATTAAACATAAATTTCGTCTTAGAACAAAAGATGTACGCTATTTGACTAAGAAAAGACAATACTGTGTAAAATGAATTTTTGGATTTCGATGGATAAAACAATATCCAAATAGACAATTTAATCAAATCTCGTGTCATATCGGTGTAAAATTAAGCAAAAATGCTACAACTAGAAACCAACTCAGAAGGGTGATTATGAATTATATAAGGGATAACAATATTGAAACAACCCCCATAAACTGAGAATTCTATAAAATATTCATAAATCTAGACAAAAATAAATTACCTGAATTAACGAAATATATCCAGGAGCACAATAAATCTGAGTGGAATACATATTTCCAAAAAGAATTTAAATCAGCTTTTACTTCCTTTAATTCATATCTATGTGGAAAGAATTAAAACAAAAACGAGAACAGAAAAAACAAGAATTATCTGAAGATGTTTATTCTTGGAAAGAAGATTTAAAAGAGAAATATAGAAAACGTTTCCCTAAACCAAACCTAGAAAAACCCGAAACACATCTTTTAGAAGAAAATCAAGCCGAAGTAAGTGCCCAATCTGCAAAGACAACAAGACTCATACTAAAATTCTGGCTAATATGACTAGCAATAGTTACCCTATGATATATGATGTATATATCACTATCATACATTTATATGTTAATAGCCGCCTTCATTATTTCTCTAGCATTAGAATGATGTATAATTTTCTGGCAAAGAATTACAAAAAGTAGATGATTCTGAATCTTAATCACATACTTATTAACTACATTTTTCGTATTATCAGGTTTTATTATCCTCATTCCATTTTTCTTTAACCGATGAACAGAGTTATTACAATCACTAATGTGAGGATTGTTAAAATTACAATCAGCCTTAGCTCAACTCTGAGTCCCTTGATATATAGAAGAGGCTGGTTGGATTCCAGAATTTTTGAAAGAAGAGTTAATTCAATGGATTCAAAATTCAAATTCTGATAGCATATTAACCGTAATCACAGACAACATTTGAAGCATCATGTCTACTTCAAGTGATTATGTAAAAACTATAGCATGACAAGCCCTAATATTCTTCTGAAATATATTCTCTATTATCGTAGATTTTGCAATTGTTTTGACACTTTGTATATTCTTCTCCATAGCTCATTACGATATAAAATATGCACTAAAATATATATTCCGCCACTATACAAATGTTTTACCTAGAATTGACTCTGCATATTCAGGAATTACAACTTGGTTAAAAAGTCAACTTTTCCTATGTGTATTCATATGAATAATGTCTTATATTTGACTACGAGCATTAGAATTATTTGGAATAAGTATTCCTCAAAAATGAACTCTTGCTATATTAGCAGGATTATTCGAGATAGTCCCATACATCTGACCATTCTTATGATGACTACCTGCAGCAATTTCTGCTCTCATATTCTCATGATGGTGGGGATTCTTAGCAGTTTGAATTTTGTATACAATAATTCAGCAGTCAGAAGAAAAAATATTAGTTCCAGTTCTAATGTGAAAAACTTTATGAATTAGCCCTCTAGTAGTTTTCATATGTATGATACTATGTGGAACCATAATGTGATTCTTATGAGTTTTGTTAGCAGTTCCTATGGCAGTAATCGTTTCGTTAGCATTCCATGTTCCACAAGCAGATGAACTAGAAAAAAGAGTTAAAAAAATGGAAAAAGATCCAGAATTTAAGAAAAAGAAAATTTCCAAAAAAGAGATATTTTAAGTAAATATAAACCTATTATGAAAAAGAAACTACTTCGCTGATGTTACACTTTTCTTGTAAAATGTGCCCACCATTACCTTAATCGCCACAAACCAACAGTAATCTGAATTAACTGAAGTGTATGAAAAACTTCGTGTCGTATGATCATTTTTCAGACATTACAAAAGTTTTTCCCAAATAAAAAAATATCTACATCTCCAAAAAATTTCAATGGAGAATTTTGACTTTCTTTGAGTGTCTTTGAAATCACAGAACGATCTCCCTCCATATGAAATATGATCAAAGTTTGCTGTAAAGCTTTATTCACATCTCTATTCTGAAAAAAACGTTACGATGCAATTGTGCTAGAATATGGAATAGATAATCCTGGAGAAATGGATTTTATACTAAAGGTTGCACATCCTGATATTTGAGTTTTCACCGCCATTGATGCAGTTCATAGCGAACAATTCTGAAATCCACAAAAAATCGCTAGCGAAGAAATCAAAATGGCTTTAAATACAAAATCTCTCGTTTTCCTGAATGCAAATGATGAATACGCACAACAATTAGCGCCTAGAATCAAAGTAGACAAACTAATGTACAAAACGTTTGATACAGATAACATAGAAGCTGATATATATTTTGATGAACATTCTTTCAAAAAATGAAAAGAAAATGCTGACTTAAAATCTCATTTTAATTTACATATCAAAGATCAAAAATACGAAGTTGAGACTAATTTATTTGGAAAGATGAACTATGGATATATCTGAGTAGCCGTCTGAATTACTGAAACTTTAGCATATCGATGGGAAGAGGATTTGCACTTACCTGACAAGAAAAAATTAGAATTAACATACAAACTTCAACCTGGTAGATTATCAGTTTTTGACTGAAAACATAACACATTAATAATTGATTCAACATATAACGCCTCTCCTTTAAGTGTAAGAAAAACTATCGACACAGTTTACACTATCAGAAATAATTGTTTTCCAAAAAGCAAAATTTGGCTAATTCTATGAGATATGAGAGAACTTGGAGATTTAACTGAATCAGAACACCGTAAACTCGCTGGATATGTTTCTCAATCAGGAGATCAGCTTTTCCTTTTGGGTAAATCAATGAATGATTATTTAGCAGATGAATTAAATAAAATCTGAGCTACAAATAATTTAACAGTTTGTAAAACTTTGAAAGAATTGAACAAAACTGTGGAGAATAAATTAAAAGAAAAATCTGATAAGAATCCAGTTATCCTCGTCTTCAAATGAAGTCAGAATACAATTTTCTTAGAAGAAGCTGTAAAACATTTCTTGAAGAATAAACAAGATGAAAAACTATTAACTAGACAGTCAGAATTCCGAATGAAGAAAAAAAGTGAATATCTGGAATAAAGACACATTAAAAAATCCCATTACATCTAATAATTGGGATTTTTTATTTTCTAAAATTATTTAACTAAACAATGTCATGTCATCTCTTCTGGAATATCAATTCCAAACAATGTTAACATTGTAGGAGCCATATCTGCCAATCATCACTCTGATTCTATATTATCCTGAGGTTCTCAATTGTGAATATATCGAAATGGAACTAAGTTCGTAGTATGTGAAGTTATTGGAGCATTTTCTGGTCACATTTCCTCACAATTTCAATGATCAGCTGTAATCAAAACATCTACATCATCATCCTTACTCCATTTAAGCAATTTAGCCACAACATCGTCCAAAGTTTCAACTGCTTTTATGGCAGCAGATAGATTTCACGTATGTCATACCATATCCCCATTCGCAAAATTTACTATAAATGCATCGAAATTTGGAGATTCATTTAATAATGTAGTAATAATTTCAGGAGCAGACATTGCAGGATCCAAATCATAAGTTGCAACCTTGTGAGATGGAATAATTGTATTTTTCTGTCCATCATAAACTATTTCTTTCTCAGCATTAAAAAATTTAGTCACATGTGCAAACTTTTCAGTTTCAGCCAAATGAAATTGACGTAAATCATGATTTGATAACACCTCTGAAAGTGTATTCTTGATATCTTTTGGAACCAAAAATGTAGGTCAATCATATTCTTTGTAGTACTTTGTCATAGCTACAATATAAAGATTTGGCATACTTTTCGTGATAAATCATTTATTCCATTTTTCATATAATTCAGCTTTTTTTTGATTTCGTGAAACCATTAATGCTTGAGTCATCTGTCTAGCTCTATCTGAACGAAAATTTACATGAAAGACCGTATCTCCATCTTCAATTCATTCTGCTCACAAAAAACTCACAGGAGTAAGGAATTCATCAGTTTCTCATGCTTCATAACGTTTCTGAATATATTCAGTAGGAGTATCCGAAGTTTGAGTCTGCTGAAAAACTATTTCATCATAGGCTTTTTGCTCACGATCTCGATTATTATCCCTATCCATTCACCAATACCTACCTCATAATGTTGAGATTTTTACATTAGGATAATCTTTCAAAAACTCTTCAAAATCTTTCATAAACCCAGCAGCAGACTGTGGTGGAACATCACGTCCATCTAAGAAAAAATGTATATAAGTCTTTACATCACTTGGAATGATTTTTATCATATTTATCATATGAGTATCTATTGAATGTACTCCTCCAGGACCAAATAATTGAAGCAAATGTAATTTAGATCCATTCTCACGAACATGTTTAATTCACTCTTTAAATGGCTCTAAATCTGCAAATTTTCACTCAGCAAATAAATCTGAAATCTCAACTAAAGATTGCTTTATAATTCTACCTGTTCACATTGTAGTATGTCAGACTTCTGAATTTCACATTTGTCCATCAGGTAAGCCTACAGCACGTCATGATGCATTTATTTTAGCATAGCTTTTTGAGAATAAATAATCAAATGTTGGAGTTTTTGCTTGAATGACAGCATTTCTATCAGGATTAGAATCTATCAACCCAAAACCATCCAAAATAATTAATGCAACTTTTTTTGACATATTTTTCATATCTAAGTAAAATACACACTTCACGTAATTAACGTAAACAACTAACTATAATATACAATTCAAAATATTTTTTTCAAGAAAGAAAATTATACAAATTACTACTCTCCTTCTTCTAATTCCTTTATCTGGTCACGAATAACTGCTGCATCTTCGAATCTCCATTCCTTAATAGCTTCATCCATCTGAGATTTCAAATCTTTCATAATCAGATTTTTTTCTGCTTTTGTCATTCTTTTTAAACGTTTAACTTTCCCACGAGTAAATTTAGAATTTTGTTGTTGAACGAGTTCTTCATCAGTCTTCACTGATTCTAGATTCTTCACATTTGAATGTGCTGCCTTTGGAGTAATATGATGTTCAATATTAAAATTATTCTGAATAGTGCGACGACGATAAGTCTCCCACAGAGATTTCACCATCGATTCAGTAAAGCTATCCGCATAAAGTACCACTTCACTATTTGGATTTCTAGCCGCACGTCCGATTATCTGAGTGAGCGATGTGGTTGAACGTAAAAATCATTCTTTATCTGCGTCGAGCACGGCTATTAATGTCACTTCAGGCAAGTCTATTCCCTCACGCAAAAGATTTACTCAAACTATAATGTCTATCACTCAAGTTTTTAGTTTCTTGATAATTTCCCATCTATCCATAGTTTCTACTTCTGAATGAAGATAGAAAGCCTTATATCATTTTGAGATTAGAAAATTTGTAATTTCTTCTGACGACTTTTTAGTCAAAGTTATAAGCAAGATTTTACCTCATTTTGAAATATGCTCATCAAACTTTTTCAACATATGATCCAAAAAAGCATCACCAAGTTCAGATTGAGATAAACTTTCAAGTTCTTCTGATGATTTTTGCATAAATTTAGAAAGCTGGTTTGAATATTTAATTTTACTCATAATTCACAAAAATTCAAAATAAGGATTTTCTACAAATATTAAGTATAGAAAATTTATAATTTGTTGCAAGAAAAAATCCCCCAACTGGGGGATTCTAATTTTATTCTACAGTTCTCTTAAGCATTGTCATCACATATCATCTTTTCTCTTTTATCTTTGGATCTGCTTTGTTTATTATTCATTCGTTATATAATTTTGCTACATGTGGTATATAATATTTACCTGTTCATTTATATTCTCATTCTTCTGTTTGATATAATAATCTTGATAAAGCTGTAGCAAATTCACCTCTCGTAACTTCATCATTTGGTCTAAACTCATTATCTTTCACATTTTGTCACATTATTCATAATTGATATGCTTTAGTTACCGCATTATCATATTGTTTATCCATCTTATTTGTCACATCATCAAATTTAACTACTCACTTCTCTGTATCTGGTTCTTCTCATAGTACATTTATTGCAAAGTTTGATAACATCTTTGCCATTTGTATTCTTGTAAGTTCTGTATTCATTTTTGCATCTTCGATTGATGATGTAGTTGTGATTCAGTTAGATTTAGCAAAATTATATGCATCATTTTGTTCTTTCGTATGAGTTGTACTACTTGAAGAACTACTTGATGAACTAGCTGAACTCACTTCTGTCCTAACTGTAGCAACTATATCTGTATTCTTTATCTTTACTGTTTCAACTATCGCTTCTACTGTCCCATCTTCTGAAACTTCTTGAGTTACTGAAATTACTTGATGTGTTGTTTCTCAATTTATTGGTGTGTCGCTTGTTTCTGAAGTCTCTGATTTTTGTTCTTCATTCGCTGAATTATGTTCTTGATCTGTTGGTGTATCTATTGCTATTTCTCTTGTAGTTGATTCTGACTTCTTTGCTCATCATCCTCATGATGACCTACTACATGTATAATTCCATATTGCTTTTAATATAATATCATGTGCTGGCATAGTCTCTGAAAGCTCAATATTCCATCATGAAAACTCATTACACTCTTTAGTTGGTGTTGGTAATGTAATATTGATTACAGAATTATAATCTTTTTCTATTGGACTTATTTCATTTCATCCATCTGTATCAAAGATTATTTTATATTGATTAATTGTTCGTTTAGCTATAAGCGTAGTGTCTTCAGTAATTTTTACGATATCTCAACTATTTACTATTTCTTCTCCATTATACCATCATGAGAATGTATATCATGTTTTATTTACTACTGGCAATTCTGGATATTGAGAATCATAAATAACTGTTATACTTCATGGATTATCTTCTCCATTATTTGCATTAAAAGATACTGTATATGTATTTTCTTGCCATTTTGCGTAAAATGCCCTATCTTGAACCACTTCTGTTCATGTAAAGTCAAATGGTTGTATTGCTCATGTTTCATACCGTCATAAGAATGTATATCAATTTCTTTTAGGAGTTGGTATTTCATCATTTATTTCATATATATATTCTTCTTCTGAGTTTGCATCTGAGATTACTGCATAATATCAATAATCTACACCTACAGAAGACCGAATTCAGTCACTGCTAAATCCTATAGTAATAGTATCTCCCTCAACTTCATATTCTCTCGTTTGTATACTCCTATAATCACAAAGTTTTTGTGTTATTGATGATTCATAATTATCGTGAACTTTATAATTTGGATGATTCCCCTCCCAAATAGCAACACAATCTCATAACCAAGATCCTGTCTCTGAATTTCATCAATATTTTAATAGAATTTTCAATTTTTCCGCTCACTTTATCGTGATTACATCATTCATATTACTAGAATAATCAAATCATTTGTATTTTTCTCCATTATCATATATATTTGGAGTATGGGAAACTTTCCTTAACATATTAACATCTGATTTTATAATTTCTTTTCAGCTTCAACTCGTAAAGTAACCTCCGTTTGCATTTAATTCGTATCGTGGATTTTTATCCCACTCAGCATCCACGACAGTTGCTCATGCGATATATACATTATCTTTAAACTCAAATACTTCATTATTTTTCGTCCATCAAATAAACTGATATCATTTTCTTATCGGATTATTTGGTTTAAATTGTAATACACTATTCCATCGACGAAGACTATATTGTAAATCTTCATCTATTCAATCATTATCAAACGATATTGTTAAAGGAATATTATCTGAATTGCGAAAACAACGTATAGGCATTGCCGCAGTATGAACTAAATAATCTTTACTTGGAGTTCATCAATAACTAAGCCAATGATATGCCGTACTACTTCATTCTGGAGATGATGTTTGATATCTAAATGATGTTCCAGGTTGACTTATATGAAATGGATTATCCCAATGACTTGCAAAAGGCAATTTAAGCTTTGAAGCAAAGCAAATTCAATAAGCATTTCCTAAATGTACATCAGAAAATCATGAACAGTAATTATCATTTTTTAACCTTTCTTTTTCAAATTCATCATAAATTGCTTTCCATTCTGAAATATCAGGAACATGGTATCAATCTGGACATGGTCATTGTTTATCCTTATCTGAATTATTTGGATTTTCTCCTCACCAAAGATTTCTTAAATCATCTCTAGTTCGTCTATTTTGACTCGATACATAGTTACTACTTGAATAATAATTACCTGGTCCCCATTCATTAGGAGAATTATTTATCGCTTGTGCTGAAGTAACATATTTATTTTGTTGAGTATTACTAAATCCATAGTTATTTCATCGTTGATAATAAAATCAGAATTTTGCATAATCCTCATTTCTTGTATCATAATGATTCCATTCTCAATTAGATATCTCTGTAGCTCATAAATTTCTATCCATGATTGTAGTAATGACTTTTCAGTCTATTATTACAGGGAAATCATTAAATGGCAACCATTTAGCATATACTGTTTTTGTTCAATTATTACCTAAAACATTTAACTCATCACTTTGTGTATATCGCTCTGTTACTTGATTTTCAGAATCTCATGATTCTATATACCATCATGCAAACATCCATCATGATTGCTGACTTATATTTTCTGAATTCCTATTTGGGAATTGTAAATTTATGTCTGGTATAAAGCTTCAATCTAGTTGTTCATTATAACTTACTTGCATCGTCTCTGCATTTCATGAAAAATATCATCAATTTGCATTATATGTGATTGTTATATTTTCATAACGTTCTCTTCGTTTAGCATAAACAGTTACTGTATCACTATCTGATTCAATATTATTATTTACAACTTCAGTACCTTCATTAAATGTTGGAGTCGTATACCATCATACAAAAACAAATCAGTCTTTTGATGATTTTGGAAGTGTCTCAACATATCACCAACTCCTTGCAACCTTTTTTGGACTCTGTGGTGTAGTTCATCAATTAGTTACATATACTAATTTTTTCTTTTGTGAATCGGAATTTTTTATACAACGAATTGGATCTCAAGAAGGAGAATATCAATCAACTGATATATCAGAAGTCGACCATATATATAAATTATTTTTCGTTGAAGATTGATATCTACAATATGTACCAAAAGATAGTCTACTTCAATCTACAGGAGATAACCATCAAGCAAGTGGAAGTTTCAATCTCCTTAAAAAACAAGATCTCCGAGACTCATTTTGATTACATAAAGAACTAGTTTGTTGTTTAAATAACTGAATTATATCTTTCCATTCATTTCAATCAGGAATATGATATCATTCTGGACATGGTCATTGCATTGCTTCGTATGTTCAAGATTCTCATCACCATAAATTATTAAAATTACTCTTATATAAAGATCAATATCGTCATACCTTTAGATATTTTGAAGATGTATAATAATTTCAAGGTCACCATAAACTCGCATCAAATATTGCTGATGTTCAACTATTCAATGGCAATGAATCATTCTTAAATCAATAATTATTTCACCACTGATAGTAATATCATACTTTAGAAAGTGATTCACTATAATGATTTCATTGAGCCACATCTTCTGCTCACATATTCCTATCCATAATAACAAATGAAATATCTCATACTTGTATTTTGAGATCATTAAATGGCAACCATTTGGCATATACTGTTTTTTCACTAGATGTTGTATCTGACACCATTCACAACCATTCTGTTGTTTGATTTGTAGATGTTGTATACCATCAAGCAAACATCCATCATGATTGTTGACTCATATTTTCTGAATTTCTATTTGGAAATTGTAAATTTATATCCGGTATATAATCTCAATTAGCATTTTTTGTATATGTTACTTCCTTTATTTCATCTATATTCATTCATGAAAATGCTCATCAATTAGGATGAAATTTAATTGTTTTTGTACTACTTTGTAATTCTTGATTTTGAATTTCTGGTTTTATAAATCCAGAATTGTTAAAATCATCATTTGTTGAGACTGTTTCTGTACTATTATTTTCATTCTCATCAGTTACTCAATAACTTTCTACATTTATATCATCACCTCAACTTTCTATTTCTTCTTTATATTCTTCTGTTTGTCCTTTATCCTCTACTGTTTCATCTACATTCTCTTCCGCATCTCCACCACTTCATTCTAAATCAACATCGTCTAAATCTTGAGAATCTTCACCTTCTCATTCTTCTATTTCTTCAACAGGAGTTACTTCAGATTCTACAACATCCTCATCTTCACCTTCGTCCTCTTCTACTGGTAATATCATTTTTTCTTCTTCCACTTTTTCAAAACCTCATGAACCATACATTTCTGTTCATTGCATTATTGCATCCAATGCATCATCTATTATCAGTCATTCTTCTGCATAACTTGGATTCAACATTGTTATTCCAAATAATGCTAATGCAAAAACTCAAAATACAATATACATTGTATTTTTCATCTTCTTTTGATTCTTTATCACTCTTCTCATGAGAAAAATTATTAAATTTTAAAAGTTGTTTAATTATATTCCACAATCCCAAAAAAGTCAAAATTCTGTGATATTTCACATCATTTTATACTTGACATGTAACTAAAATCTATACATAATATAATTAATTTAAAAAAAGCGAGTCGAACGACTCGCTCATAAAATTTTAAATTAAATTTAATTAATCAAACTTAACTTTAGGAGCTTTTTTTGCTTCTTCAATTCCTTCAAAGTAATCTTCTGGTTGTTTATGGAATAATACATTTGCAGGGAATTCTTGAACTGTAGTATTGTATTCTCTAGTAGCAGCATTGAAATATCTTCTAGCCGATGCGATTTTATTTTCAATATCAGACAATTCATTTTGAAGATTTAAGAAATTTTGATTCGCTTTTAAATCAGGGTAAGCTTCAGAAAGAGCAAAGATTGACTTCAATCAAACAGTCAACATATTATCAGCTTCAGCTTTTGATTTTACGTCAGTTGCTGTAGTAAATCTATTTCTAGCTTCGATTACTTCCTTCAAAGAATCTTTTTCGTGTTTAGCATATCATTTTACAGTTTCTACTAGATTATCAACTAAATCAAATCTCAATCTGAGTTGAACATCGATATCTGACCATGCATTTTCTCTAGTCGTCTTTAATTTAATGATTCTGTTGTACAAACTAACATACCAAATAATTCAGATTACAACTAATCAAATAATTACTAGTACCAAAATAGTTCCTGTCTCCATTCTTTTGTAGATTATAAGATAAAACTATAATAATTATAAGCAAAACATTCCTATTTTGCAAATAATTAGAAACTTTTTACAAATCTGAGGTCTCCGTTTGTGAAATATCTAATATCTCTGATTCCATATTTCATCGCAGCTATTCTATTAATTCACATTCAGAAAGCAAACCCAGTCCATCATTCACTGACATCTACCCCTGCAGCTTTCAATACGTTCTCATGAACCATTCCAGCTCCCAAAATTTCAAGCCATTTAGACTTTGTTTTTTCTCCAGTTTTTGGATCTACTATATCATATCTAGCATCAATTTCAAATCCTGGCTCCACAAATGGGAAAAATGCTGGTCTCATTCTGATTTCTACATCTTTTTTGAGTATAGCTGAAAGAAATGTAGTTATGATACTTTTGAAATTAGCGATAGAGATATCTTTGTCTACATAAAGTCATTCCAATTGATAGAACATTGTATCATGAGTAGCATCCATTTCATCGAAACGATAACACCTTCATGGAATTACAGCTTTCATAGGTAAACCATACTTTCTAATCAAGAAATTCTGACCTGATGAAGTATGAGTTCTCAAAACGAAAGGTTCTCATCTATGGTCTTTCTTGTCTACATAAATCGTATCGTGCATCTCAGTCGCAGGGTGTGTAATAGGAATATTCACTGATTCAAAGTTTTCAAATTTTGTAACTATATCTGTGGAATTATCTACTATAAATCCAAGAGATTGTGCGATATTTTCTACTTCTCTCCTAGTTTTTGCAAGTAAATTATAGTATCACTGATCTAATTTACCTCCAGGCAATGAAATATCTATCAAATCTTTTTCAAGCATTTCATTGATAGCAGCTGAAGACATTTCGCTATTTTTCTTTTCATAAGCAGATTCCAAAGCTGTTTTGAGAGCAGAAAGCTGTTGTCATTTTTCTCTTTTTTCTTCAGGAGAAAGACTTCACATAACTTTAAATTCAGCAGGCAATAATCATTTTTTACCTAAATATTTCTGAAATCGCTCTTCCAAAGCTTCTGCAGTTTTTACCTGTTCTAATTCTCATAGAATCACATTTTGATCCAACATTATTTATTCTAATGAAATAATAAATCTGACTTTAATTTTAGTATTATGTTTTACTTTTTCAATGGAAAACACATAGTTATCGTTAACTTTTTATTCTATTAAAAATCATAAGTAAATTCAAATATTTCTTGTATATTCATCTTCGCTAGCTTTAAATGTTTCCATCAGTTCTTTAATTTTCTTTTGAGTTTCTTTATCCTTATCTTTATATCATTCTGCTAAAGATTCAATCATTACAGCTTTATCTCATAAATATTGTTTGATTTTCAAAACATCAGGAGTTCATCAACTAACACTGTTTTTCTCTTTAGGAAGACAATATTCAAGGTTGTTATTAAACGTATAATCAATATTAAATTCATATCAATCTTTACATTGACACGGAGATATACTAGAATCATCCGTAGCCTCAGCTAAATTTCAGAATCTTTTACAATATTCTTGTTTACTTATACATTTAGTTTTGTTATCAAAATCATTTCGAATATATCAAGCTTTACAAGTACAATATCATACCCTATCGGAATTTGTAGCATATTTCCCGAATTGTTCTTGACACGATTTTTCTTCACTAATACAATTTTTTCCATCAGAAGACCATGTGTATCATTGTTTACATACACAATATTTTGTTCCAGATGCTATAGAATTTGCTCAAAACTGAGTTTGGCATTGTTTATCGTAATAGGCATATTGATTAACATACGTTGAAGTTGTATACGTTGGAGTTGTTGTATATGTTGATGTTGTTGTATCTTTTGGTGGTGTATATGTGTAACTATATGTTGGAGTTGTTGTATATGTATACGTTGGAGTTGTATATGTATACGTTGGAGTCGTATATGTTGAAGTGTAATTAGATGTGTAATTATAAGATGAACTACCACATGTACATGACGACCCCTGCCATCAATCCTTACATACAACATGTCAATTTGAACAGTATGCCACTCATTTATGGTGAGAACAACATCATTGAAGTCATTTACCATAAACTACTCATATAAAGCAAAAAAACAATAATACACTTGAAATTATAATTTTTCTCATTCTTATTTTGTGAAAATAGAACTAAAACTTACATTATCATAAATATTCACTTAATCTTTCACAAACTCTATCTTTTCACATTACACACATCAATGAGAATAAATCTGGAGTTTGTTTAGCATTACATAATTGGATACGCAAGAACATTGCTAAATCTCCGACTTTTCCTACATATCATCACTCTTTGAATTCTGCATTATTTGCTGCATAACCGAATCTTTTTCAGATTTCTTTGAGCTGTTCAAATCGTCATAATGTGTCTACTCATTCGAGTTTTACTTCATCGATATATGTACGAACAAAATCCTGTAATTTTGAAAAGTTTTCATTTTCTGATAACAGACTTTTTCTAGTTTCTGCTCATTTCTTCCAGTTCTCATCATCAAAGAAAAGAATCTGATTTTTTACATCTGGATAAACTGTAAATCTTTTTGGATCTTTCTCGGTATGACGTTCGATATTCATAGCAGCTCTATAATAGTCTGGATTAGTTTTCAAAAGCTCAGCAAATTCATTATCAAATCATTCAGCTCGCTCCAAGGTTTCATCAAATAATTTCTCAGTAGAGATAGCTGAAAGATATTGGTTATTTATCCATTGC
>Ga0247611_10006510_pt1 | contig 14958 bp, 15 predicted proteins | sample 177DNAGHGhighgp2_FD_192422 | JGI IMG/M metagenome (GOLD analysis project Ga0247611, IMG submission 192422) | Sheep rumen microbial communities from Palmerston North, Manawatu-Wanganui, New Zealand - 1770 DNA GHGhigh gp2 | ecosystem: Host-associated > Mammals > Digestive system > Stomach > Rumen...
CCTTTGAGATATTAAGTATTTGTGTGCGGCGGGCATCGCCAAATTTGTCAGCGACTTCGCGCCACCCTTTAATGAGCTGAGCGTTAAACTCATCTTCATTGTTAATTATATTATAGATGAATTCTCGTTCTTTTTCAAGTTTTGACTTTTCAGATTTTAACTTTTCAACTTCGAGGTGCGCGAGTCGAGAAAGTTTCATATCGAGAATTGCTTTAGCCTGTACTTCATCAAGCCCATAGTTTTTAATTAACTGTACGCGGGCATCTGGAGTGGATTTAGATTCTTTAATAGTACGAACTACTTCGTTTATATCTTCAATACAAACTAATAATCCCGCGATTATGTGAAGTCGGTCTTCAATTTTTTTGAGGTCAAATTCATAACCTCTTCTATATACCTCTTTTTCGTGGTCGATGTGGGCTTGGAGCATTTCTTTCCATGTAAATACTTTTGGAAAGCGTCCATTATCAAGCATTGTGAAATTGATTGAATAGTGAGATTGGAGTGAAGTATTTTTATATAGGTATTTTAAAACCTTGTTTGGGTTTGCTTTTTTAGCGAGATAGATTTTAATTAGTGGGGTTTTGCCAGTGAGGTCATTAAATCTGTCAACTCCTGGATTTTCTTCTCCATTAATGATATCTTCAAGCTCACCACAAATTGTATTTGTATAGACTCCATATGGTATCTCCGTTACTACGAAACAGTTTTCTTTTTTATCGTAATCAACTACGCTACGCAGTTTGCAAGCAAAACCAGTACCCTTTTTCATTGAGGTTTTAACGTCTGATTCATTAAGTAGAATCGCGCCGGTAGCAAAGTCTGGCGCTATGTATATGTCTTCAAAGTCACAGTTTGGGTTAAGAAGAAGATATTCCAGCGCTTTATTCATTTCGGAGAGGTTATACTGTGGAACCGATGAGGCCATACCAATACCGATTCCCATTGTTCCATTACAGATATTATAATATCCTTTACTTGGAAGAACTGCTGGATACTGTTTTGTATTGTCGTAGCTATCGCGCCATTCTTCGATTGTTTCCTTATCTATATCAGTAAATAATATATTTGAAAATTTTGATAACCGACTCTCAGTATAACGCATCGCAGCCCAGTTGCCAGATTCGATTAGTGAACCAGCATTACCTTTTACGTCTACAAGTGGGTAGCGCATCGCAAAGGGCTGACCGGCACGCATTATAACTCCTTCACATGAACTGTCACCATGGATATAAAAGTCTGCCATTGCCATACCGACAGCATTGGCAGTTTTCTTATATGGCTTATCGTGGGTAAGTTTGCGAAGAAGCATTGAGTAGAATATCTGACGTGCGGATGGCTTGAGGCCATCGCGTACATCAACAAGGGCTCGGTTTTGGAGAACCGCGCCACTGTATTGTATCATTGATTCTTCTATTATTGGTTTTAGATTACTCATCAATTGTTACTCCAAAATATCTTTGTATTAGTTGTATATGTTTTTGTTTTGCTCCTGATTGATAATTTTCTAAAGCATCCAATAAAAAACAAATTATATTATTATTCTGATTGTTTTTATTGGCTTCATTATAATCATTATGTATTCCTAATTCTTCTAAAACGAATTTTTTTGGAATATATTGTTTACCATCAATTAAAACCATAGGTACTGTTCCCGCCTTAATTCTTTTGTAGTATGCTTGAACACTAACTTGTTTTAATTTGGCTGCGTCTTTAATACTTAAATAATCATCTTTATTATAATTAGAAATATTATTTGTTTCTTTTGTGTCAAAAGTTTTAGGAGTATAGTTATATATTTTCCATTCTGGCTCTATTAAACTTTGAATATGAATATCTTTATTGTTTAAAGCAATATTGTATTTTGGGTGATATTTATTAATTAAAAAGTATTCATAAGCATCCATTTCAACGCTATTAGCACATTTAAAATAATAAATTTGATAATTTATATTTTGAAAATTTTGTTCTTTTGCATGTTCTGCAATACGACGCTTAAGATTATTTGTTTTACCAATATATAATATAACATTATTATTTACATATTTATAAACACAGTTCATATTATTCTCTTACCTTACTAAAATCAACCTTTTTCATTATAAAATTCCTTCTAGGTTCTACATCCTCACCCATTAAATCATAAAGCAAATCAACTGCTTTATCATCATATTCCATAACTTCCATTCTCTGATATTCCTCAGTGAACATAGATGCTTGTGCAGTTTCAGCTGGAAGTTCACCAAGACCTTTAGCTCTTGTAACTTCACCTTTTATTTTGTTTCTTACCTTATTAAATTCATCATCGGTAAAATAATATGATTCTTTACCCTTATTATCAACTATATAAAGTGGTGAACGTAGCCAACAAAGTCTGCCTTCTCTAATGAACTCCGGTGCAAGATATTGTAGTGCCGCCATTATAAGCAGACCAATGTGCGCGCCATCGCTATCAGCATCGGTACAAATGGCGATACGTCCATAGCGCAACTTTGATGGGTTGTATTTGCCAGGAATTATATTCATAGCACTCAAAAGAAGTTTGATTTCTTCATTATTATAAATCTTTTCTTCTGGGTTGGAAAGACAGTTGATAATCTTTCCTCTTATAGCGAGAATACCGTACTTTGTATAATCGCGCGCTTGTGCCATACCACCCATAGCAGAATTACCTTCTACAATTAAAAGTGTTGAGTTCTGTCCGAGAAATTCTGCATCTTTGAGTTTATCAGAGGCAAAAACCTTTTTCTTTTGGTTTTTTTCAATTTCCTTTGACGCTTCAAGAACTTGCTTGCGCGCCTTCTCTGCGGCACGTTCAGCTTTAAGTTCTTTTGTAAGCAATTCAAGAACCGAATCAAACTCATTTACATACCTGCGACTAAACTCCTCTAACATCTGTCCTGTCGCACGCTGCGCGAGTCCACGCAGCTCTGGATTATTAACCTTTGTTTTTGTCTGATTCGCAAATGAAGGATTTGGAACCTTACAATTTACAACATAAAATAATCCACTACGCGCGACCTCTGGGCTAAATTCACCTTTAAATTTCTTTTTAAAGAAGTTAGTAAGAGCAGTCTTTACTCCCGTTAACGAAGTGCCGCCTTCTGCATTGGCAAGACCGTTGGTAAATACATACCAATGTTCCTTACGGTCGGCCGCCCACTGCATAGCAACCTCACATTCAATTCCACTTTCTTTTACAGATATATAAAGTGGTGTTTTATGAATTGGTTTCTTAATTGAATCTTTAAGAAAATCAAGTATTCCATTTTCTGACCTATAAACCACCGATTCTTTTGTAATAAGGTTATCAAGTTTAAAACTTACTCCCTTAGTTAAATAAGACCAGTTTCTACACATTTCTTTTAAATCTTCAAAATCAATGTGTATTGGTTCCAAATTATAAACTTCTGGTGATGGAGTGAACTGAACCCAAGTACCATGTTTGTCATCGGGGTCATCATGTATTTCAAAATGGTCTTTAACTCCGTCTCGCAACACTAATTCTGCGGCTTTACCATCACGAAAAGAGACGGCCATAAACCAAGAACTTGATAGCGCCACACCTTTGGCACCTATACCATTCATACCAGCTACATTTTGATAAACTTTTTCATCAAATTTACCACCAGTGTGTGGCATTGTGTAAATTGCTTCCATAGCTTCGGTTCCATCATCGCGTAATCCGAATGGGACGCCGCGAGCATTATCCATTACCGAAACGGTATTATTTTTTCCTAATTGGACTATAATTTCATCCCCATATCCCATAGTCATTTCATCTATGGAATTGGTTATAAGCTCACGCACGCATTGTAGAACGCCTTGGTTATCGGCGCTTCCCATATACATTGCAACACGTTCACGAATAGCGTCGCGAAAACTTAAGGTTTCTATATCTTGTGCTGTATAGTTCATTAAATATCCTCTTTTTTAATTAGTATATCGTTGTCATATGCGCTGATTGAAATATGAGTTATTTTAATTGAATCTGTATCTAATTCAAATAATGATTCAACCTTCGCATCCTCAGACATCGTAAAAGTAATACGCTGTCCGCAATAATTGTCAATTGTAATTGTAATTGAATTTTTATCCATAGTCAAATTTCCTTTTCGTTAATTCCTGTACGTACATTAATACCTTTCAACGTACTTAAATCCACACTAGGCGGTACGTATTTGTGCGCCGGCCGCCATCTCCAACCATCTTTCCATATAAGGAAATAGGTTTGTTGGAAAGTATCATTGTGGTCGACCGCAAGAATCATATCTATATCTCCACTGTCGATTCGTTTTGCTTTAAACATTTATATCTCCAAATCATTTAAAGGTATTCCTGTTAGGTTTTCAATATCATCTATTAATCCCCATTTATATGAATATACCACATATTGGCAAATAGTCCATAAATCATCAATTGTAATATGTTCGTTTCCTTGCCAATTTAAGTCTTTTTGCATATGTTGATACCATTCATCGGGATTATATTTTTCCATAGCAAGAATACCATTTTCAACTAAATGTTCTAAATTACTCATTGGTGCAGCCTTTCTTTATGATTGTGAAATCGTCCATATCTGGTACAACAGCAAGTCCGCCCCACGAACCATGGAGTTGTCCGAAATCATCAATTATACGAATAACTCCTTCTTTACCTGTATATTGCGGTTCGTCTTTCATATAGTTAATTCTGATTGTGTCTCCTACTTCTGGCATTAGTCTATCTCCTTATATATATCCCTTTTCTTTTATGGCCCAAGAAATATATTCATAATGAGCCTTTAAACCATTATATTCTTGTTCCATTTCGTTGAGAAGCTTGTCAAAGTATTCTTCTGTAAAATCCCATGTGATTACTTCACCAGTTGATTTTGAAATAAGTTCGATATCGTACATTGATACGCCTGCTGAAGTGGTCCAATGGGTTATTTCTCCTACATCATAAAAATCTGTTAAATTAATTGTCATTTCTATACTCCTTTCTTATTCTATTTATATTATATCATATTTTAAAGAAAAAATCAAATTAGAAGTAGACGTAGAGGCGCGCGACTGCATAGGACGAGCGAATGAAGCGTTCATGATATAATTTTACGACCGGCCGCGCTTCTATATAGAGCATTGACATAAAAACTACTTAATAAAGAGAAGGTTAACAACTTATTATGGAGGGAAAACCAATGAGATTTAGAAATATTATGAAATATATTCAAGAGACTCCGGGTAATACAAACCCAGTAATCTTTAAACAAATGATAGATGAGTATGTTGCAACACAAAATAATGCTCTTGCTGCTTATACCATTGATGCAGATATTGAAGATTCTGTTGATTTACTTGGAAAGAAAGCTTCTGACCTTCAAGAAGGAGTATTTATTGATGACGGTAAGGTATTTGGAACACTGAAATATGTAACTGGATATACTGGATTCTCTGGACGTGAAGATGAACAGCAAGGATATTATTTAGCTCTGCATTATGAGTGTGAAGATGCTGATTCTATTAAGGTAAATGGAGTTACACTTGATTCTGATGGAATTCATATTCTTATTATTAAGAATAAGGGTGGAAAAGTTAAGGTTGAAGTTAGTAAAGATGAGGAGACTTTCTCTGAATATATTGACATCAGCGATTTAAAATATGAGTAGGTGAAAAGAGATAACTAAATAGATTATTTAACCAATTAAAAACACGGGCGTTAACCCGTGTTTTTATTTGTTTATTATTCTCCAGGTTCAGCTTGAGATTCTTCTTCACCCTCATCTTCTGCTTCTTCTGCTTCCTCTGCCTTAACAAAAGCCGCATCAGCTCTACTAATAAGTCCTGCCGCATAAGCATAGTCCCAAACCGATGCATCTTCTTCCGATGCAAGGAACTGACTAAAAATCTGCGGATTTTCTATTCTCATTGCAATAGCTTCAAACTGTGCCTCTTTTGGCATAGCCTTAAGCCAATCAATTCTTGCTTGACTTTGTTTGCTAATATCCATTTAGATACCTCCTTATAAATTTAACCTATTTATAAGTAAGTTTTTTGATAATATCTTCTACAAAAGTTATAAACGGATAGGTTCTTTCATCATTCATAGTATCTACAACCTCACCATATTCATTTATAACATCTATATGCCCTCTAACTAATAAATACATACCATCTAAATGATAATTAATCGTATATGTTTTCTTTTCCATAGCATTACTCCCAACTAACCAGTTTACTCTTTTTCTTTTTCTTCGGCGGCATTTTTGCCCATATGAGGAAGTCTCTCGCGCGAGTTGCTGAGACATAGCACAGGCGCGCCTCATCGTCATTATATGCGCGGATATTGTACGAAAGCACATAAGGAGCTTCAAGTCCCTTTGAGCTGTGTGCTGTTAGTATCTTAACCGTATTTTCTTGTAAGCGGTCTTGAATTTGAGAGTTAGTAAGTTCTGATTGTTTAAAAGTATCAGTTGGAATACCTTTACTTTCAAAAATTTGTTGGAATAAAGCTATATCACTATTTGTTCTACAAAGTACAAACCAATCTTTCCAGTTGGCGCCAAGTCGTTCATTCGCAAGTATAAGTGAGCTAACAGCTTCAGTTGGTGTGTAGTTGCCTTCGAGTACGTGCGGCCGTCCATCCGATTGTTTCATTGGAATTGAATCATCATCATAGTCTGGACCAAGCCGGTAAAGAAACTTTTTCGCAAAATGAAGTATGTCTGATTGATTACGGAAATTTTGTCTCATTTCATAGACGGTAACATCATTACGATACCATAAGTTTATTAGGTATTGCGGACAAGACCCGGCAAAACCGTATATCGACTGTTTTATATCGCCCACATACATGAAGTTGTCTGGATTGATAAGTTCAAAGAATTCAAATTGTGCTTCGGTTGAGTCTTGCGCTTCATCAAGTAACAAATGCTCAACATGTTTGATACAGCCTGGATTCTTTTTAATTTCCTCAAACAAATCATCAAATCGTTCTTCATTTAAAATCTGAGTTGTATCTACTGCGCCGCCGCGAAGTAAATAATTACAGTATGAATGAACTGTACCAATAAATAATCCATTTGGATATCCTAAACGCTCATACATTACTGAGGCCGCGTTGTTTGTAAAAGTAATAGCTACAATTTTCTCTGGGTCTACTCCCTGCTCAAGCAAATATCTAATTCGCTCTACAAGTACTGCACTTTTACCACTGGCCGCGCTACTAAGTACTAACACATGTGGTTTGTCTGTAGTTATAATTGCTTCTTGTGTTTTTGTTAGTTGCATAAAACCTCCTACCCTGTCGGGCCTCGCTGTCGCGAGTTATTTTAATTTATTTTTTATTAGTCTAATTAGACTAAAATTTTTATCTACTTTTAATAAAGGTAAAATATCTGATAATTTTATCATTTTTTGTCACCAGTTACACTATTAAGTCCATAAGTTTTTGAATCGTAGAAATCAATATAATATGATTCGCGTTCTCTCAATTTATCTTTGGGTACAACTTCAAGTAACTCAAACGTGAAATTTTCACATCCGTCAGCCGCCATAGCTCGATGGAGCTGCGATGATGCGAGAGTTCCAACACCTAAAGCTGATTTAACATGTTCTTGCCAACGCTTATCAATTGAAGTTGTTTGACCTATATAAATTTCATTTGTTTTCAGCCTTGTTATTTTATAAACTCCACTTACATCTCCATTTGGAAGTAAGCGTTTACGAAGTTCTGCAAGTGGTTTCTGATAATATGCACTCCATATAACTTTATTAATTGCTTCTGGATGTCGAAGGCGCGGAGCTACAGAACGTAAAATTTCAACATCATTTCGGTCTTCATCGTTAAATTGAATTTTATAAAAGTCCTGTTGTTCTTCAACCTCGCGCTGTCTACGTATTTCCTCATTGATAGCTGCGCGTTTTGTACGTTCTTCTTCTAAGGATTTTTGAACTTCTTCAAGCTCACTTTCCATTTGTGCTCTGCGCGCGAGGTAACTATCAACTTGATTATTGAAACTACTATTTGCATTGAGTTCAGCTTGCTTTAGTATTTGTTCAATTTCTATACGTTTACGTTGTTCGTATTCAGCGGCTGTGCTATCAATTTCTTTTATCTTGCCTTCACGATATAGGTTTAAATCTTGATTGACTTCATTGTACCGCTTTTCTTTTTCCTTTAAATGAACCTCTAATTTTTTAATTTCGCCCTCATATTTACTGGCATCTAATTTATATTTGTTTTCTAATTCATTTTGACGATTGGATATATTTGATTCATATATCTTACGCTCATAATCTAACTTATCTTTTTCTTTTTTCCACTCTTCTTCAAAGTAGTCTTTTAATTCCGCCTTTCTTAAACTCTCTAAATCATGTTTTTCAAATACAAGTTTTTCTACTAGTTTTTGTTTTTTATTTAATTGTCTGCTATACCATAATATAATACCTAAAAGAAGAGGGATTAATAATAATAAATATTTCATATTAACTCCTCTTAAATTTTAAAGTAATTATACACACAGATAATAATTAATGTGTATATTTATTTTAATTTTTTTGTTTTTCTCTTTCTATTATATTATAGCAATTTTAGCATCTTTTTGTCAAATTTTGGTAGTTGTACCAATCAACGTCGTTTTTCCAACGGGTTTTCGCGCGGAAGCGTGGATTGAATAGGTCAGCCGCAGTGTGCAGGTTATCTAGCTCCCAATAAGGGATTATATAGAGTGGGATATTGTGAGCAAGACAGTAGCTTATTTTTCGTCTGTCTCGCTCTTGTGCTGTTTTGAAGTCGGCGCGCGAGCTATGAAATTTACTAACAAAACGATAATGTTGTTCTCCTTGTAGCTCTATCAAACATGGGACCGCGCGGCCGCCTACGACATAAAAATCAAAGCGATATAAACCTTTTTTCAAATCGCTAAATCTTTTCTCTCTTTCAAATCTATATTTGCCTCTTTGTAAGAGTGTTACAATCTTTTCTTCACCTTTACTCATACCTAATCCTCCACTGCTAAAAAGTAGAGTTTTCTTAGGTAATCTCCACTTATTATCGAAGAGAAATGTCCCTGTGAGGATATAGGAGGATTATATGGACTTTTTAGAAATTAATAACCTTGCTCAGGGTGGAGTGATTGGGTTATTGGTTATCCTGATGGGGATGATTAAGATACCAAAACTTGAACTGAACATTTGGAACTTAATTGGTCGAACAATCGGCCGCTCTATTAATAGAGAAGCTATGCAACAAGTAGATAATTTTTCAAAAAACATCAATGGTAGAATGGATGATTTATCACAAAAGGTAGCAGACTTAGAAAAAGCAGAAGAGCTTGAGCACGTGCGTCAAGCAAGACAGCGTATTTTACGGTTCAGTGATGAAATATTATTTAATAAACGCCATTCGAAAGAACACTTTGATGAAATTTTAGATGATATAGATACTTATGAGGAATACTGTCGTACTCATAAGGATTATGAAAATAATAAGGCGGTTTTGGCAATAGGAACAATTCGTGAGGTTTATAAAGATTGTTTAAAGACACATGACTTCTTAACACATACTAAAAATCGCTAATTGGATAAAAGGAGTAAAAAGAATACGGGAGAAACTGTAATGGCGATAAAAGGAGATTTTTTAAGCTTTAAGTTTGGAGATTGGGACTGTGCGGATTTGGGTATAGTTCGTACTAGTGATGGAGATAGAATCGAAGAGCAATTACAGCCTGAGATTAAAGACATAACTGCCGAAGTCCCTGGCATGCATGGGGAGTATTACTTTGGTAGCACATATGGAAGCAAACCAATTACTGTTTCGTTTGCCTTTGATGAAATGACTGAGATACAGTTTAGGCGAATGAGACAGGTTTTTGCGTGGGGTCAAATGCAGAAATTAATTTTTAGTGAAAGACCTTATAAATATTATCAAGCAAAAATTGAGAGTCCTATCGAATTGAGCTATGTGTGTTTTGAACGACCTAAACAAGTTTTAACAGAGGTTGAGGGTATTCCTTATAACGATGGAAACACATATAGTACTACTCATCAAGTGTGGCGAGATGGAAGCGGTACCGAACGTATATATAAAGGTGAGGGGACAATTGAATTTATTTGTTATTTTCCTTTTGCAAAATCATGCTATAAAGCTTTACCAGAGGTTACTACTGCAGAAAAAGACCCTTATTCAGATGACTATAATCCATATGTTGCAAATATTGATGAGTGGGCAGAATCAAGTGGGATGTTAACAAAAGAAAAGCGTTTAGACCCTCAGATAAATGTAGATAATTATATTCCTAGAGATGAAAGTGAAATATCACCAGAGAAAAAAGCAGAGGAAGAAGCAAAGGGAATTTTTAACGTAGGGTTTTTAAAGCTGTATAATCCTGGAGATATAGAAACTGGGGTTCGTATATATTGCCCCTTTAAAACCCTGGTAACTTCAGCTACGATAAACGAAGAAACTGGAGAAGAAGTACCAGCTACTTATCGAGAACATTCTTATTCTAATGGATTAACTTTAATTTATCGTTATAATGATAATTATTTACATTCAAATGAAGAAGCTGTTTGGCGTGAATTGGCTAGATTAACATTTAAGCCAATTACTACACCATTAAATGAGTTAGAAAAAGGATTTATTATTGATACAAACACTGGATTAATTACAGGGGTAATTACTGAACCCTTAGAAGATATTAATGGAAATGTAGAATATAAGACAGATGGTATTTTATATAATCAATTTATAGAAAACGGACAATTCTTTAAAATTCAACCAAATGACTATCAATATACATATCAAACAATGATTGCAGTAGTTAATGGTAACGAAGATATACAAATATTTTATGATTATCTATATTTCTAGGAGGCACAAATGGGTGAACTATTAAGAAAACCATATGAAATTTCCGTTTGGGAAGATGAGTTAGTCACCCAAAATGGAAAAAGTTTTTACCAAGAAAATAAATTAGCAACCATTGGGTCTGATACTATGGTTGGTAAAAATAAAATATATGACCCAGTTTTTACAAAAAACTTTAATGGAGAAAAAACGCTAACTTTTTCTTTAGTTTATAAATATTTTGAACCCTATAGTGGTATAGATGGGTTTGTTAATCCATTCGCTGCCTTATTAATTAATGAACGAAAAGTTAAACTTAAATATGATAATGAGTGGTATGATTTTATTATAAAAGAACATACAGAATCTAGTGATGGATTAGTATGGACTTATACCTGTACGGATGCTTTTGTTCAAGAACTATCTAAAACAGGATATAATTTAGAATTTTCTGCTGATTTAAATAATAATCAGGGCACTGCGTTAGAATTAAGTAAAAAAGTTGTAGAAGGAACCGATTGGGATGTTACCGCAGAAACTTTTACTCAATTAGTAGAAGAACCTATTTATAAAGCGGTTTTAAAAAATATTACGGGAATTACTATTGAAAATGCTAACGGTGATAGTACTCCTATTCCAGTGGCTAATACAGATATATATGTATTTTATAGTTATGTTGCGAATAAGAATGGTAAATTTGTTCAATTTATGCTTCGCGACCCTCAACGAGAAGTTATCAAAAATGACAAAAATGTTATTACAGATACTAATTTCCGTATTAAAACTGATTTAATATACGATGAAGCCGCGCGAGCCTTTAAAAAAGATAATACAATTGTTATACAAATTAACACTAATTCTCAAACTGGAGCATTAGATGTTGATAATGAATATCATGCTTATCGTTTAGCATATAATCAATTAACAACTCATGACCCAGTATTAGACCGTGTAGTTCAAAGATATTCTGTTGAAGGGCGAAATACAGAAGTATATAGTTATACAGATTATAATTATACTACTTCAAATATTGTATCTAATTTTATTACTAACGGAGATAATTTTTCTATTATTAAAAACTCTGAAGGTACAGTACCACAAGGTTGGAGTGGATATACCCCTTATACAGGAAATAAAATAACTCCGATTAAGCTTGCTTCTCGACCAGAATTGAGTTCAAGCCAGCCATTGGCGGCATTAAATAATTTTGGAGAAATTGAAACTTTTCTTGCAATTGATTTCAACGGGCCATTTGATAGCCAGTATAGAAATACAGTATTCAACTCAGGAATATCAGATAACGCAAGTTCTATTGGTTCTATTAGGGCAGGAGATGAGTTTTTATTTAGGTGGCGTGGAGGCAGTGCCACAGAACATGGTGATATAAATGATAATGCCGTGCAATCAATAAAAATGATTGTTGCTAAATATAATTCAGTTCAGCCTAGTGGTAAGAATTATTATTTACGTGAGATAGATAAAAACAATATTATTTTACAATTTAGTGGTACCCCTAAAATAGCAGATAGCTATATAGATGGTGGTACTTTAGTTAATAATCAATATGTTATAGATGGTGTTTCACAGGAGCCATCTTCGAAATATATATATAGAGTTAAAAATGGTAGCACTACTAATGAATATAAATGGGATTCGAAAAATAGAACCTTTACTTCTATTACGGAATCAAATCCTTTTAGACACTATTATTATTTGACTGCTAGTGCAAAAAGAACAATTACAGAAGAAGAACTTTCGAATCCAAATACCAATATTGGTATTTTTATTTATACGACCTATTCAGAATCAACACAGGCCGGAGTATATTTCTTCTTACAAGACGTACAATTAACTCGTTATTATAAATATACAGAAAATGGAGTTACTAAACCAGTACTTTTAGGTAATGTACCAGAGGCACAGGCTGAAGAAAAAACTTATTACTATGAAAAACCAAAACTTAATACTGAGGCAGCCGCAGTACCTCGTTTTACTACTTTAGATGCTTTAGCTAGTAAAATGGCTATATCTAAAGATAAAATTAAACCTAAGTATAATGAGAACTCTGAAAAAACTTTATCAATTAGTGAATCTCAATCAAATTGTTTTAATATATTACAAACAATAGCCGAAACTTTTGAGTGTTGGATTAAAATAGATATTAAACATGACGACCAAGGTAAGATTGTTTATAGCTATAGAAAAACTACAGATACAGAGGTTGATTCTAATAAAGTATATTATGTTCGTTCTGGACAAGGAACAAGTGAAAGCCCATATATCTATAATTGGGTTCAAAATCCAGTTGTTTCTGAGCTCGTAAACTATTATGAATATAAATCTCAAAAATATATTCGTTTACTAAATTTTATTGGTAAAGATAACTATGCTGGTTTTAAATATGGAATTAACGTTTCAAGCATTGAAAGAACGATTAATAGTGATGAAATTGTTACAAAATTAATTGTTAATCAAGCACAATCTGACTATGTTGAAGATGGTATAGTTTCAATTCAAAAAGCTAAAACCAATCCTAGTGGTGAATCTTATATTTTAAATTTTGATTACTATTTGAACCAAGGATTGATGGGAGATGCTGAACACGTTAAGAAATGTCGAGCAGATTTAAATCAATTTAATAGTAAATTAAAAGAATATAATAATCAACTGAGTACTTTAGAAACACAACGAATTAAACTAGAAAACGCTTTAGCTGTTATCAATAGTCAACGTAATGTTTTCGCTGAAACAATTAATGTAGCTAAAGATACTGTTAATGAAAAACTTCTTGAGTTTCAAAGTTTAACAGGTATTCCTTACGCACAATATCAAGCTAATCATACAACAATTGCTGATATAGATAAAAAATTAACACAAGAACAAACTGTATTAGGTATTATTGGAGAATTATATAGTAACTCTGCGATAATAAATAACTATAGTGGTTTTTTAACTAATCTAGAAAATGAATATTGGAATATTCGAAGAACTCTTAAAGGAATAGAGACTTATTATATTACAGTACAGGTTGAAAAAGATGCGTTGGACGCACGTCATGTTATAGTAAATGTTAGTGACTATATGGTAGGAACTAAATTTACAATTGGTGATGACGTAGTATGTAATGTAACAACAAGTAATAATGTTTTTGATGTAATTACTAATGCCACAACAATTACTTTTAATGCTGTTCCAAAAGGATATCAAATCAATACTTCTGGCGCACAAACTATTGATGATTCGGCAATTATGTCTTATACAGTATCACCGATAAGTAACGTTGATAATGTTGAAGACAAAATTAAAAGAATACAAACAGCTAAAGATAAATTAACTCAGAGTTTTAATAATAAATATAATCGCTTTATTCAAGAAGGAACTTGGAACTCTACCGACTATATAGATTCAGAGTTATATTATCTTGATGCCTTACAAGTAAGTACTACTTCATCCCAACCAAAGGTTGAATATAACATTAATGTAGTTGAAATTAGCGAAATTGAAGGTTATGAGTGGTATCTTTTTGATGTAGGAGACAAAACTTATATTGAAGATACTGAATTCTTTGGTTGGCACGCTGATAATATAGGAACGGTCGCCGAGCCACATTTAGTTTATAGGCCGGCGCGCGAAGAGATTTTAGTCTCTATAGTAGAATGGCATTTAGATGACCCTTCAAATAACGTAATAACGGTTCAGAACTATAAAACGCGATTCGAAGATTTGTTTCAACGTATTAGCGCGGCAGTTCAAACGGTGCAATATAATGAAGCTACTTATGCTAAAATTAGTAGTTTATTAGATGCAGATGGTACTATAAATCAAAATGTACTATTAGCTGCTATGAATAATATAGCTGGTAAAGAACATGCTTTAACCAGTGATGGCTCAATACTGATTGCTGGAGACCAGATTCTTATTCAAAATTTGCAAAATCAAGCTAATCGTGTTATACTTGATAGTGGAGGAATAAAGATTTCTACCGATGGCGGTAAGACCTCTCAAGTAGCACTTGATGCAGATGGAATTAGAGCGAACATAGTTTATGGTGGTGTGATAAATACTGATAAAGTAATTATCGGTAATCAACGTAACCCTAGTTTTAGATGGGATAAATCGGGTATTAGT
>Ga0247611_10006511_pt1 | contig 14957 bp, 12 predicted proteins | sample 177DNAGHGhighgp2_FD_192422 | JGI IMG/M metagenome (GOLD analysis project Ga0247611, IMG submission 192422) | Sheep rumen microbial communities from Palmerston North, Manawatu-Wanganui, New Zealand - 1770 DNA GHGhigh gp2 | ecosystem: Host-associated > Mammals > Digestive system > Stomach > Rumen...
CGTGGCATCACTCGCGGCACCTCCGAAGAAGGCAAGGCCTTCCGTGCCAGCGGCGAGTTTGCAAAATAAAAGGGGATAAGGCTGACGCGTGACGCGCACGGCGCTCGCAGACCACGAGGACGGCGCTCGCAGACCACGAGGACGGCGCTCGCAGACCACGAGGACGGCGCGGAAGGGCCCTCCGCACGGAGCAGACGGGGCGCGAGCTAGGAGCGGAGAAAGGTAAAAGTTGAAACAAGGGAAAGGAGCATCCGAGAATATGTCGGGTGCTCCTTTTGATTATGATATTTGTTTTGTGTTATATGCCGAGTCCACCATCGAATGATGTTTCGATGGCCTTTGACTGCTGGATGCGGGAGTAGGGCGGTACGTCGTTGGTGACCCAAATGTTGCCACCGATGACGGAGTGGTGGCCAATGGTGATGCGACCAAGGATGGAGGCATTGGAGTAGACGGTGACGTGGTCTTGGATGATGGGGTGACGTGGCACGTTGAGGATGTTGCCCTGCTCGTCGTACTTGAAGCTCTTGGCACCGAGGGTGACACCCTGATAGAGTGTGACGTGGTTGCCAATGATACAAGTTTCGCCAATGACGACGCCCGTGCCGTGGTCGATGGCGAAATACTCGCCAATCTGTGCACCAGGGTGGATGTCGATACCAGTCTTGGAGTGGGCCTGCTCAGTGATGATACGTGGGATGACGGGCACCTGCAGCTGGTGTAGCTTGTGGGCAATGCGGTAGTGCGTCATGGTGTTGACCACGGGGTAGCAGAAGATGACTTCGCCGTAGTTGGGTGCAGCGGGGTCGTTGTCGAACATAGCCTGCACGTCGGTATAGAGCAGTCGCTTAATTTCAGGCAGTGCATCGATGAACTCCAGGGTCAGCCGTTCGGCTTCCTCGTAAATCTGCTGCTTGGTCTTGATGGCCTCGCAATCCTCACAGAATTGCAGCCCGTGGGCTATCTGCTTGGTCAGCAGGCGTGCCAATTCCTCCATGTGGACACCGATGTAATAAGAGCGGATAGTTTCGTCGGACTGGCGTTTGTTGAAATAGTCGGGGAAGATAATGTTCTTGACCAACGTCACAATCTGTTTCACCTGCTCAACGGAGGGCAGGGGCGCTTCTACGGCAGGCATCATGCTGACTTCCTGCTCAGAGAGCTTGGATAGCAGGTCGACATTTTTTAATAGTACTTTGTTGTCCATATTATGTTAATGTGTGTAAGTCTAAATAGTTTAAAACTTCGTCCCTGTAAGTCTCAGAGATGGGAATCTGTATGTCGCCAATGAAGATGCGCAGACGGTCAATCTGCTTAATCTGGGGCACGTGGATGATATAGCTGCGGTGGACGCGCAGGAATTCAGGGTAAGGCAGGTAGTTCTCGACGGTCTTCAAACTGATGAGTGACATCATCTTGCTGCCATCTACCAGGAAGAAGCGTATATAGTCCTTGAGACCTTCGATGTAGATAATGTCGTCGAAGGAAATGCGGATGAGTTTGTGGTCAGCCCTGACCAGCATAAAACGCTCCTTCATGGTTGCTGCCTGACGGGAGGCGATGCCAAACCAGTCGAGTGCCTTGTTGGCTGCTTTCAGGAAGTCGTCGTACGAGATGGGTTTCATCAGGTAGTCAAGGGCAGACACCTTGTAGCTTTCGATGGCGTATTGCTGAAAGGCCGTAGTAAAGATGATTTTCGTTTCTGTAGGTAGAATCTTGGCAAACTCGATGCCAGAGAGCTCGGGCATCTGTATGTCGAGAAACAACAGTTGTGCGGGGTGCTCGCGAAGCTCCTTCATGGCTTCGAGGGCGCTGCTGTAGGCGCCGATGAGATTAAGGAATGGTGTTCTGAGGACGTAGCTCTTCAGCAGACCTGCTGCCAAAGGCTCGTCGTCGATAATAGCACAATTGATAACCATAGTGAATAAGCGTTTTTGGGTTAGTCCTTGAATATGATGGTGATACGCGACTGGAAGACGGTGCCATCGGCTGTGGGACCGTGCACCCACTCGTAGTGATCGGGGTAGTAGAGGTCGAGACGACGCTGAACATTCCGGAGTCCAATGCCATGACCGCTATTGTCGTCGGCAGTCTTGGGATGATTGGAGTTCTGAATGTTGCAGACTACCTTGTGCTCGTCGCTTTCTATGTGGATATGGATGAACGACGGTTCGGAGGGGCTGACGCCATGCTTGAAGGCGTTTTCGACCAGCGAGATGAAGAGCAGGGGCGCAATTTCCACTGACGTATTGAGCGTTGAGATGTTGAATTGGACATCTACCGACTGTTGCAGACGGATGCGCATGAGGTTGACATAGTTCTGCAGGAACTCGATCTCGTCAGCCAGCGACACCGTGGTTTGCTGATAGTCGTAAAGGATGTGGCGCAGCATCTTGGACAACTCCTGAATGGCTTCCTGTGCCTTGGGCGTGTCAAAAGCCGTCAGGGCATAGATATTGTTGAGGGTGTTGAGCAGGAAGTGGGGATTAATCTGACTGCGCAGGTTGCGGAGCTCTGCAGTGGCGTGGGCGGCTTCTGCCTCCTTCAGCTTCTGGTCTGCAGTGAACCAACGGCGTGCCAGTGCCAGTGAAGTGGCACCACCAGCGAAGATGGCCAGATTGAGGACGTCGCGGGCAATATAGGTGACGGTGCCTACGGTGTCCTGGTCTTTGTAGCCAGGTATGAACAGCTGGTTGGTGAAGTCCATCCAATAGTGCAGGAGGGTGCCCAAAGAGATGAGCAGTACCACGTTGATGAGCAGGTCGTAGCGGTGCTTGCCGGACACGAACAACTTGGGTGCCAACACCAGATAGTTGAGGTAGAACACCACCATGACCACGAGCGGCTGCATGCACGTCATCAGGTAGTGGACGAAGTTGAAACCAGTGCCCCGCCAGTAGGTGAGGGGCGACAGGAACAGAAACGCCCAGAAGGCCAGATGGCACATGCCCGCAAGATGTTTATTCATGTCGGATAGCTTCTATGGGATCCATATTTGCGGCTTTCTGTGCGGGAATATAGCCGAACAGTACGCCAATGAAGACGCATACCATAAAGGAAACGTAGATAGACCATGCCGGTACGCTGCTGGGCATGCCGAACGAGCCGAGACAGGCACTGGCCGAGCAGCCTACGAGGATGCCAATGAGACCACCCGTGACGGAGATGAGCACGGACTCGATGAGGAACTGCAGTGAGATGACGGGTCCCGTGGCACCGACAGCCATGCGCAGACCAATCTCCTTGGTACGCTCCGTGACCGAGACGAGCATGATGTTCATGATGCCGATACCAGCCACGAGTAGCGAGAAGGCTGCCGCCACGACGAGGATGAGTGTGACGGTGTCCATAGTCGACGACATCGTCTCCATCATTTCTGCCTGCGAACGGATGGTGAAGTCGTCGGCAGCCTCTCCTTTCAGCTTGTGGTTGTCGCGCAACATCCGGGTCAGCTCTTCAATGGCAGCGTCAGATAGTTCCTCAGTCAGTGCCGAGCAGACAATGCTGGAGTACCACGTCTGGGCGGCAATACGCTTCATGACGGTGGTGTAAGGAGCAATGACGACGTTGTCCTGATCCATGCCCCACGAGTTATAGCCTTTGGCTTTCAGCACACCGACGATGCGCATTGGGATAGACTTGAAACGGATGGTCTTGCCAATGGGGTCGTGGCCATTGAACAGCTCCTTGACGATGGTGGCGCCAACGACGCAGACCTTGGCGGCCTTCTTGATGTCCTCGTCAGTAAAGCAGTCGCCACGCTCTACGCTCCACTGCTTGATGTCGAGATAGTCGGTAGACTCGCCATACATCGATGTCGTGGTATTGTTGTTGCCGTAGATGGCCTGACCAGAGGCGGTGACCTCGGGAGAGACCTTCGACACAAACTTCTTTTCGCGCAGAATGCGCTCGTAGTCAGCTTGTTTCAGCGTCTGCATGGCTGAGGGGTCTTGACGCACACCGCCTCGCATATCCGCACCAGGACGGATGGTCAGCAGGTTGGTGCCCATGGTAGACAGCTCTTGGCGGATGCTCTCCTTCGAGCCTTGTCCGATGGCCATCATGATGATGACGGCAGCCACACCGATGATGATACCCAGCATCGAGAGGAACGACCGCATCTTGTTGTTGGCAACGGCCTTGAAGCTAACTTTAAATAGGTTCGTTATATTCATAATTCACTACGTCATGATGACTTTAATCGTCTTGTGGAGCAGGCAACTTTGCTAAGGCCTCGGCTGCTGACTTGATATTCGTATTGACAGTATCCTCACGAATCTTGCCGTCGCGAAGATTGATGTTGCGACTGGAGTATTCGGCTATCTCAGGGTTGTGGGTCACGAAGATGATGGTGTGGCCCTGCTTGTAAAGCTCCTGAAATAGTACCAGCATCTCGAACGAGGTACGCGTGTCGAGGTTACCAGTAGCCTCGTCGGCAAGGAGCACGGCAGGGTCGTTGACCAAGGCACGAGCAATGGCCACACGTTGCATCTGGCCACCCGACATCTGGTTGGACTTGTGTTCCAAGCGGTCGCCCAAACCTACGGCCTGCAGAGCCTTGATGGCTGCTTCGCGGCGCTGGCGCGCATCGTACTTCGAGTTGTACATCAGGGGCAGCTCTACGTTCTCTACGGCTGTGGTCTTGGCCAACAGATTGTAGTTCTGGAACACGAAGCCAATCTTCTGGTTGCGCAGGTGGGCACGCTGCGTCTTCGACATGGTGCGAACGCTGATGCCGTCAAGGAAATACTCGCCGCTGGTGGGCGTGTCCAGACAGCCCAACTGGTTGAGCAGCGTCGACTTGCCAGAGCCGGATGTGCCCTGAATGGTGACGAACTCGCCCTCATAAATCTTGAATGAGACACCACGCAGCGCCTTCACTGTCTCCGAGCCTACCTGAAAGTAGCGCTTGACGTTCTGCAACTCAATGACTACTTTTCTATCTTCATTCATACATCTTACATCTTACATCAGACTTCTTACTTCTTCTGCTGGTTGCCGCCTTGTTGGTTCCTGTTGCCTCGCGGACGCGGCATGAATGGGTTCTGAGCCTGCTGGCCAGCTTCCTCCATCTCGCCGCCACTGAGCTTGAAATCAACAAGTACCTCAGTACCAGCGCTGATGCCGCTGACGATTTCTGTCAGCATGCCGTTGCTGGTGCCAGTCTCTACGGCGTGGGCCTTGAAAGTGTTGCCTTCCAGCGTCCATACCTTGGTCTTGGCCTCGACGTCCTCAATCTGCTGACCCTTCGAGAGCAAAGCCTCGTTGGGCATAAAGCGCAGAGCCTTGGCGGGAGCGGCCAGTACGTCGTTCTTCTCTAGTGTATAGATGGTGACATTGGCTGTCAGACCAGGCTTCAGCTTCAGGTCTTTGTTGGGTGCTGAGATAACAACCTCATAAGTTACCACATTGCTTGACGTCGTGGCCTGCTGACGTACTTGCGTCACTTGTCCCTCGAACTTGTCGTCGGGGAAGGCATCGACAGTGAACGTCACACGCTGACCTTCCTTCACGCCACCAATATCGGCCTCGTCGATATCAGCAATCACACGCATGTCCGTCAGGTCTTGGGCAATGGTGAAGAGCTCAGGGGTGTTAAACGATGCTGCCACCGTCTGACCTTCTTCTACCGACTTCGAGAGCACGACACCGTCAATGGGCGAAGTAATGGTGGCATAGCCCAGATTGGTCTGTGCCTTCTGCACACTCTCGCTACTGGAATTGACGGTCTGGCGGGCGCGCTCAAACGATAATTTTGCACTCTCGTATTCGTCGGCAGATACAAGACCTTTTTCGAATAACGTCTTGTAACGGTTGAAGTTAGACGTCTCGTAGTTCAGCGAACTCTGGGCACTGGTGAGGTCGGCCTTGGCGCGATTCAGTTCGCTGATGAGGTTGGTCTTGTCCAGTTCGGCAATGACCTGCCCCTTCTTCACCACAGAGTTATAGTCTACATAGAGTTTCGATACGATGCCCGACACCTGTGTACCAACGGTGACGCTGGTAACGGGCTCGATGGTACCTGTGGCCGTAATCGAAGTGCTGATGTTCTGCTTCTCGACCTTGGCCGTTTCAAATTCTACTTTCTCTTCTTTCTTGCCACCTGAGAAAAGCCAGACGACTAAGACTACGAGCACTACGGCTCCAATGCCTATCCACAATTTCTTGTTCTTCATATGTTTTCTTTTTATTCTTCTAAACTTCTTCTATCACCTTAAATCTTGATGAGCCCATTTTGATAGAATTTCAGTAACTGCTGCGACAGTATGGTCTGATACTTCGACTGTAACTTGTTCTGCTGAGCCGTCAGCAACTTGTCCTTGCCCGACAGCAGTTCCACGATATTCTTCAGTCCCAGATTGAACTGCTCCTGCAACAGGTTGTAGCTCTCCTGCTCACTCTCAACAGAGGCTGAGGCTGAGCGGAATTTCTCCTGATTGGTAACAGCATCGAGCCAGAGGGTCTCAATGGCAGCGTAAAGGTCATCCTCCTCTTCTTCTAACAATATTTTGGCCTGTTCTTGTGCCAGTCGAGCCTTGTTAATGGCAGTCTTGGCCTTGCGCCCGTCGATGAGGGGAATGCTGACGCCGACGCTGGCAGACAGGCCTAAACCGTTCTTCATTTGTGAGCCCCATGCCTGCTTCGATAGGGTATTGGTAGATGTGCTGACACCACCATTCATTGTGATAGTGGGCAGCTTTTCTGCCTTCGCATTATTCAGTTGTATGTTGCTTGACTCGATGTTCAGTAGGGCGTTCTTGATTTCAGGACGATGTGCTAAGGCGGCCTCGTAGACGCTCGTCATAGAGGGAATGAGGGCCAAGGCTTGTTGGTCGGTGGTGGTGGGAACGGCAATATCGAAGTCTTTCTCGTTCAGCAACTCCAGTTCAATTTTCAGTTGTTGCTTTTGTTTTGCCAACTGCGTTTCTGCCTCCACAATATCGTATTCGCCAGCAGCACGCTGGGCGGTGAGTTGAGCAAGGTCAGCTTTTGACATTTTTCCAACCTCAACCATCTGGCGTCCGCGCTCTTCATTCTTCTTGCTGGTTTCCAGACTCTGACGTTTCACCTCAATGGCCTCCGTCATGTAGAGAATCTGAACGTAGAGCTTGGTGATGGCTTCTTGAAGGCTGTTGGCTGTCTCGCTGGTATTCAGCTCTGCCTGTTGCCATGCTAATAGGTCGAGCTTCAGGGCGTTAGTGTTTTGACCGCCATTCCACACCGTCCATTGGGCATTGACGTTGTACGAGCCGTTATAGTGAGCCTTGTCGGCTCCGGTATTGTCAAAAGGACTATAGCCCATGCCCTGATTGGTGCTGGCCGACAGGGTGGGCAGAAGGGCTGCCTTGGACTGTTTGACGTCCTCGAGCGAACTCTGTTCCTTCAGTTTTGACATTTTCAGTGTCATGTTGTTCTCCATGGCATGGTTGATGCAATCTTCAAGCGTCCATTTTTTTTGTGCATCAATGCCTAGGCAACACAACAATGCCATAACAAAAATCAGTTTCTTCATATATACCTTATTTATTATAATCTTGCAATCGGGCGATATACTTGCCGATGATGTCGAATTCCAGATTAACCATCGTTCCTACGCGGATGTCCTGGAAGTTGGTGTGTTCCATGGTGTATGGAATGATGGCAACTTGGAAGGAGTTGTATGTGGGGTTGCAAACGGTGAGGCTGACGCCATTGACGGTGACGGAACCTTTGTCCACGGTAAAGTAGCCGTGGCGGGCCATCTCGCGGTCTTCCTTATATTCGAAGGTGAAATAGGTTGAACCATTAGCATCTTCTATCGCCGTACATCGGGCCGTCTCGTCGACGTGCCCCTGCACGATGTGCCCGTCCAGACGTCCGTTCATCAGCATCGAACGCTCAACGTTTACCTTGTCGCCAACCTTCAGCAGCCCTAGGTTCGAACGTTCCAGCGTTTCTTTCATGGCTGTTACAACGTAGGTGCCGTTTTCTATGCGTACTACGGTGAGACACACGCCATTATGTGCCACGCTTTGGTCAATGCTCAGCTCGTCGACAAACGAGCAGCGCAACGTAAAATCAATATTGTCTCTGTCTTTCTTGATTGCTACAACGGTAGCAAACTCTTCGATAATGCCTGAAAACATATTATCTATAAACTTTAAACTCTAAACTTTGAACTAAAAAAGAGGGGTCGCCCAGTGATGTGATGAAAACTCCTTTGTTAAAAGATAAGAGCGCTCTCCGTCGTTGTAATCCACCGGCCTTTCGGCTTCCACTTTCGTGGTATTGTGGCCCGCCATTGACAAGAGAAGTCTGCTCGAGTTTCAGTGTAATTTGATGAGTATCCCGATCGAACCGGCACGACCCCCTGTAATTTCTACCTTTTGACTGCAAATATACGGAGAAATTTGCAAAAATCCAAATAAAACCTGAAAAAATTTATTCTTCCAAGATTTCGTATTCGTCCGTCACCTCTTGCTCAGGCTCGGCATCTTTCTCAATCTCAGCCTGTTCACTGTCAGTTGCGCTAGTGGCCTCTTCTGCTTCTGAATGTGGAGCATCCTCTTCTTGATTTTTACGATGTAGGCGATTCTGCTTTCGAATCATGAAACCAATAGCCAATACTGCAACTAACGCCAGATAAATCCAGATGGCTGTCGATGACAACCAGAAGGGTGGGGGAACGACGATGTGAACGGTACGCATGTCGTAAGCTTCGGGCGATTCCACCAGGAAGGCTTTTACCTTGAACGTGTAGTCGCCGTACGGAAGTCCTTCGTATGTAGCCGTGCGCGTTTTGTCGGCATTGTGCCAGTCGTCATCCAAACCTTCCATCATATATTGGAAGTGTATACGGTGCTGCAACTGATAGTTGAGGGCAGCAAAGCGGAATGCTACGGTCATGCCCGATTGTGGCAGCACCACTTCCATTGTTTCTGGAATGTACTTTTGGAAAGTACTGTCCAGACGTGGACTCATCAGTTTGTCGTCCAGATAGAAGTCTGTAATACGCAGGCGCAACAGCGAACCGGTAGTGGTCTGAAGCTTCTTGCGGTCTACAGTATAGAAACCGTATAGGGTGCCAAAGAGTATCTTACCGTCACTGGTGGTAATGGCTGCACCTTCTGAGCACATCGTTTCGTCGACACCGTCCAGATTCGAGAAACTGCTGAAGATGCCCTTCTTGGCATTCAGAGAGCCGAGTACGTGGTCAGTGGCAAACCAGATATTGTCCTGCTCGTCAATCGTGATGCTGTGAATCTCTTCTGAAGGCAGACCATCGGCAATGCCGTAGTTCTTGAACTTCCAGTTACCCTGGTCGTCATGACCGTCTGTACGGCTCAGACCGCCACTATTCGTTCCGACCCACATGACGCCTTGCTTGTCGGCCTGCAGATTTACGATGTCATAACTCATCAAACCATCCTGCAACCGCTCGGGTACCTGTAACTCCTCGATAGTAATCTTCTCATTACGAATTTGCATGATTAGGATACCATCAGTTGAACCTGCCCAAACCTTGCCGTCCTTGGCCAGTGCGATGGTACGTACTTTCCGGTGGGCATTATGCGGGTAGCGCGACATGATATTCTTATAGTGCAGTGCTATGTAGCGTCCGTTTTTGTCTTGGCGCACTACGTTGACTCCACCGCCATACGTAGCCACCCAAATGTTGCCCTGTTTGTCCTCAACGGCCTGATAGGCAGCATTGCTGCTGAGCGAATAGGGATCGTTGTCGTTGTGACAGATGTTGATGGTCTGGTAACCGCCGGCAGTAGGTGTTATCTTAAAAAGACCTTTGTCCTTGTCGCACACCCAATAGTTACCCTTGCGGTCCATTGAGATACCGTACGGACGACTAATGGTGTTGCCTTGCGAGTCGTGGGTAATGACGCTCTGCACTTGCATGTTCCTGTCGTACACGAATATCTTGCCCCTCTTGTTGGCTATCAAGGTGACGTTGCGTTTCGGGTCGTGTACCATGCCTCGTACCTCGTTGTCCATGGGCTGATCAGATTCGGGCATTAATAAGGTACGCGTAATCGTATTCTTCAATACCTCTAGCTTCTCCAGTCCACGACTGATGGTCGATTCCCACACTACACCCTCGTTCATCTCCAGACGGGCGTTTACCGTGTTCGAGAGGTTCCAGGGGTTCACGGGGTCGTTGTGGAAGTATTCAACTTCGTCCGTTTCGCGGTTATAATAGCCATAGCCGCCGTGGTTCATGCGAATCCATACCACACCCATGGCCTCGCCATATTCCGCACCACGGCTAGTAAACTCGGGTTGGGGTAGCCGCTGCACGAAGTGTTTTACGTCGCCAGTCTCAGGGTTCAGGCGATAGGTTCCATCATTCATGTCCGAGTACCATATGATGCCGTGACTATCCACAAAGAGACCCGTAACCTCGTTACCCACTTCCTTGATGGTTTTGGGCTCCTGTCCGTACGAGAAGGTCATAATCTTGCCCGATGTAGTGCCAGCAAAGATGTTATATCCGTTAGTGGCCAGACGGGTAATGTGTTCGTCTAGGAAGTAGCCGCCACGCTCCAGAGTGTAGTTAGACATATCTACACGCCTGACACCCTCATTCGTTCCTACCCATAGGTCGTTGTGGTAACCTTCTACGATACAGGTCACTTGCAACTGGTTGCTGGAAATCAGCTGTTGTTTCGTGCCACTACGGTCTACGCGCAACTTGTATAGACCTACATCTTTGTAGAATACCAATACGTCGCCACTGCTAGTGACGTAAGGGTCGAAGAAGTAGTCGACGACAAATTCCTCGTGTCCGCCGATGCCTGCCAATGGGTCTTCTATGCAGTCAGTTTGGCGGTTGATAACGAACATCTTTCCGTCGTACATCTTCAACCATACGTTCTGTGACTGGTCGATGGTAACCTTGTCTACACGGTTGTGTAGTCCTCGTACACCGCTAGCAATACCTGTCTGGTAATTGTAGAAATGGTAACCGTCGAATCGCGATACACCATTCCACGTGCCCATCCAAATGTAGCCATAGTCGTCGCAAGCCAGTGAGGCTATCGTGTTACTCGGCATACCGTTATCGGTGGTGTAGTGGGATAAGGAAGCTTGCAAATGCTGGGCTCTCACCACATTGGGAGATAAGAGTGCCAGCACAGCAAGTGTTGTTTTTAGTATTATTTTCAAGTAGTTAGCAGTAGTCATTCTGTGTTATTTAATATGCAAAGAGCGGGTAACCCTTCATCTTCTCGTTGACGCGAGCGCGTACAGAAACGATGACCTGCTCGTTCTCGGGATCGTTCAGTACCTCTTCTATCCACTCGGCAATTTGCACCATCAGGTCTTCCTTTGCACCACGGGTGGTGATTGCAGGCGTACCCAGACGGATACCAGAGGTTTGGAAGGCCGAACGGGTATCGAAAGGCACCATATTCTTGTTAACGGTAATATCTGCAGCAACGAGTGCATTCTCAGCCACCTTACCAGTCAGCTCAGGATACTTCGTGCGCAGGTCTACCAACATTGAGTGGTTGTCGGTACCGCCACTGACGATGGCGAAACCGCGCTTTACGAGCTCGTCGGCCAGCACCTTGGCATTCTTCTGAACCTGCTTGGCCCACTCCTTGAATTCGGGCTTCAAAGCCTCGCCAAAGGCTACGGCCTTAGCTGCAATGACGTGCTCCAGGGGACCACCCTGCTGTCCGGGGAATACAGCGCTGTTCAGCAACTGCGACATCATCTTCACCTGGCCCTTCGGAGTCTTGTAACCCCAAGGATTCTCGAAGTCCTTGCCCAACAGGATGATACCACCGCGAGGACCGCGCAGGGTTTTGTGGGTGGTAGAGGTTACGATATGAGCCCACTTCACAGGATTCTCCAGCAGACCTGCAGCAATCAGACCAGCGGGGTGAGCCATGTCAATCATCAGCAGTGCACCCACCTTGTCGGCAATCTCGCGCATACGCTTGTAGTCCCATTCGCGACTGTAGGCTGAACCACCACCGATAATCAGCTTGGGTTTGTTCTCGATTGCCAGACGCTCCATCTCGTCGTAGTCCACACGACCGGTCTCCTTGTTCAGGTTATAGCCCACGGGCTTGTAGAGGATACCAGAGGTGTTTACTAGCGAACCGTGAGAGAGATGGCCGCCGTGGTCTAGATTCAGGCCCATGAAACAATCGCCAGGCTTCAGTACAGCTAACAGAACGGCAGCATTGGCCTGTGCACCAGAGTGAGGCTGCACGTTGGCATACTTGGCACCGAACAGTTTGCAAACGCGGTCAATGGCCAGTTGCTCCACCTTGTCCACAACTTGGCAACCGCCATAATATCTGTGGCCAGGGTAACCTTCGGCATATTTATTGGTCAGGTACGAGCCCATAGCCTCCATGACCTGGTCGCTTACAAAGTTCTCACTGGCAATGAGCTCAATGCCCTTCAATTGGCGCTGATGCTCCTGCTCAATCAACTCAAAAATCTGATTGTCTCTTTCCATTGTTTTGTTAATGTGTTATATAAAATATAATTTCTGTCTGCAAAGGTACGAAAAAAGAGTGAAGCCGCCAAGGATTCGACCTCTTTTTTTATTTTCAACCTTAAATAAGGTACGTAGCACAAGCCTCAAAATCTAAGCATCAAATAAGGCTTAGAAGAAATGAATATGAGATAAGGTGGAGCTGGTCTAAACCAACTCCACCTTATTGATATCTTGTTCCTTTTCACAATAGTGGCAGGTAAGGATGCCGTCAGCAACGTGGAAATGGGTGGCCATAGGCTCGTTGTTAGTAATGCACTTGGGGTTGTTGCATTTCACAATGCCCTTGATGACTGCGGGGGTCTCTACGGTTTTCTTCTCGACGACTTCATAGTCACGGATGATGTTTAGAATGACCTTCGGGGCTACGACGGAGAGACGGGAAATCTCGTCGTCGGTGAAAAACTTGTCGCTGACTTTGATAATGCCCTTGTTGCCGACCTTTTGTGAAGGATAGTTGTTACCGATGGTGACGGGTGTCTTCAGTTCGAAGAGTCCAAGAAGATTGGCCACCTGATAGGTTTTGGAGGCGGGTATGTGGTCTATAACGGTACCTTGTTCGATGGCGGCAACTAGACGTTCTTTCTTGTTCATAATTTTTTGTCGTTATTATGTTATTTACGGTATTAAATAATGATGGTTTTGTCCTTTTTGACCTCGTCCAGCGAGATACCTAGCACGTCGCAGAATATGGCTTCACGAGCAAAGAGTCCGTTGCCTGCCTGCTGGATGTAGTAGGCGTGGGGGTTGTCGTCAACCTCATAAGCTATTTCGTTAACGCGGGGTAGGGGATGGAGGATTCGCATGTTGGGCTTGGCCAGTCGCAGCATGTCGTTATTTAATATGTAAACGTTCTTTACTCTCTCATACTCCATGAGGTCGGAGAAACGTTCCTTCTGTACACGAGTCATATAGAGAATGTCAGCATCGGCAATGATCTTCTCATTGAAAGCGGTGTGCTCCTGATACTGTATGCCGTGATCCTTACAGTAAAGCTTGTACTCTTGAGGCATAGCCAATTCCTTGGGAGCTACGAAATGGAAAGTAGGGTTGAAATGGCGCATGGCCATAAGCAGAGAGTGAACGGTACGTCCGTACTTCAAATCGCCTATCATATATATATTAAGGTTCTCGAGCGTACCCTGTGTCTTGTAGATGGAGTAAAGGTCGAGCATACACTGGGAGGGGTGCTGGTGCGCACCGTCGCCAGCATTAACAATAGGCACATCGGTAACCTCGGAGGCATATTGGGCGGCGCCCTCGATGAAGTGGCGCATTACAATGACATCAGCGTAGTTCGATACCATCAGAATGGTGTCCTTTAGTGTCTCGCCCTTTGTACCACTGGTAATCTTGGGGTCCGCAAATCCGATTACTCGAGCACCCAGACGGTTGGCGGCAGTCTCAAATGACAAACGCGTGCGCGTGCTGGGTTCAAAGAACAGCGTAGCCACCACCTTGCCTTTCAACAGTTCGCGGTTGGGGTGTCGTTCAAACTCTTGTGCCATCTCAATCATGTAGAGAATCTTCTCTTTCGTGAGGTCGGCAATCGTCACAAAATCATGCTTTTCCATTTGTCTATGATTATTTCGACCGCAAAATTACATATAATTTCTGATTTTCGTGCGATAATTCAAAAGAAATTTGTAATTTTGCACACAAAACTTCGAAGTATCTGCATTATGAGAAAGATATTTGTTTATGTGATGTGGTCTCTGCTTGGCCTTTTTGTGCTGTCGGCAGGTTTTGCTTTTTATGCCATCAATGAGGGATGGATAGGCTATATGCCGCCCATTGAGGAGTTGCAGAATCCTATCAACCGATACGCTACACAGGTGATCTCCGCTGATGGAAAAGTGATGGGGACGTGGAACTACAATCGCGAGAACCGTATCATGGTGGACTATACACAATTGGCACCATCGTTGGTTCAGGCGTTAGTCGCCACTGAGGATGTGCGTTTTTATGAACATTCGGGCATCGACTTTTTCGCTCTGGGGCGTGCTATCGTAAAACGTGGTGTCATGGGACAGAAAAGTGCAGGTGGTGGTTCAACTATTACGCAGCAGTTGGCAAAACAGCTGTATTCGGCTACAGCACATAGTGTGATGGAACGCTTGTTGCAGAAACCGATAGAGTGGGTGATTGCTGTCAAACTAGAACGTAACTATACAAAGGATGAAATCATCGCTATGTACCTGAATTACTTCGATTTTTTGCATAATGCAGTGGGCATCAAGACGGCTGCTAATACGTATTTCGGCAAGGAACCAAAAGATTTGTCAGTGACGGAATCGGCAGTGCTCATTGGCCTGTGTAAGAATCCTTCGCTCTTTAATCCTGTGCGCTATCCGGAACGCTCTACGGAGCGTCGTAATGTGGTACTCCACCAGATGACAAAGGCGGGCTACTTGAGCGAGGCCGACTACAAGAAATACTCGAAGGAGCCATT
>Ga0247611_10006512_pt1 | contig 14956 bp, 8 predicted proteins | sample 177DNAGHGhighgp2_FD_192422 | JGI IMG/M metagenome (GOLD analysis project Ga0247611, IMG submission 192422) | Sheep rumen microbial communities from Palmerston North, Manawatu-Wanganui, New Zealand - 1770 DNA GHGhigh gp2 | ecosystem: Host-associated > Mammals > Digestive system > Stomach > Rumen ...
TTGTACTTTACTGTTTGGCGATTGTAAAGTTACTCATTTTCAGTGAGTTGAGCAAACTTCGAAGCCTTTTTTATTCCTATTTTATGTTAAATTATGCAGGTGCGCCATCACTTGCGAAACTTTAGTATATAAAATATAATAGAGAGATATGAAGTGCAGAGAGATTATGCAAAATACCAAATGTAGCAGTGTAGCGCTGTAGCGCGATGGGCGAGAATTGTCTGCCTGTGTCTCTGAGAATTGTATGCCAATGACGTGCTACATTGCTACACTGCTACATTTGGTATTTTTAATGAGAAGGTTATGGAAATGAATAAAGAGATGTATCTCACAGAGCACTTGGTTTTGCCGAGTGAGGCTACGCTCAGCCAAACGAGCGAGCTAGATGGTGTTCGCAAACTTAGCATTCATTTGCGGCGGGGCATTGAGGCGGGGCCTCGCGCTAGGGTCAGGACCTGACGAGAAAGTCGCTCGCGACTTTACGTCAGTGCCAGACCCCAGTGCGAGGCGATGCGGCGGAGCGCAGTGCGGAGGGCAGCGCGGAGGGAGATGCGGGGGTGGAGGGCGATGCGGGGGAGGGCAGCGCGGAGGGCGATGCGGGGACGGGGCGGGGTTATTTCTTCAGTTTGAAGGAATTTTCGATGCTGGAGATCTCGTCGAGGAAGGCTTTGTCGACCTTGAGGCGCTGCTCTATCGTGTTGCAGGAGTGGATCACCGTGGAGTGGTCGCGGCCGCCAATCAGCTGGCCAATGCGCGAGGCGGGCATCTTGGTGTGCTTCTGAGCCAGATACATGGATACCTGACGCACCTGTACATAGTTGCGCTTGCGGCTCTTGCCGAATGCTGACTGCTGGCTGACGCCGTAGTGGTTGCACACCTTCTCCATAATCTCGTCGATGGTGAGCGGATGGTTGTCGATCTTCACGGCTCGCTTGATGATGCGCTCGGCCAAACGCATGTCGATATTCGAGTTGTACACAATCGAATAGGCCATCAGCGAATTGACCACGCCTTCCAGATCGCGCACGCTGCCATTGGCTGTCTCGGCGATAAACTGGATGACTTCGGCAGGAATCTTCAAGCCGTCGCGGCGACACTTGGCATTGAGGATGTCGACGCACAGCTGCACGTTGGGCTTCTCGAGCTCTGCAATCAGGCCGCAGGCGAAACGCGTGAGCAGGCGATCCTTCATGCCCTCCAGATCAACTGGCGGACGGTCGCTGGCAAGGATAATCTGCTTGCCACAGCGGAAGAGGTGGTTGAAGATGTGGAAGAACGTGTCGAGCGTCTTCGGGGAATTCATCCACTCCTGGATATCATCGACTATCAGCACATCGATGGACTGATAGAAGTTGATGAAATCGTTGGTCGTGTTGTGGCGCACAGAGTCGGTGAACTGTACCTGGAACAGACGGGCTGAGACATAGAGCACGCGCTTCTGATGATAGGTCTCCTTGCAGCGCACGCCAATGGCGTTGATCAGATGGGTCTTACCGCAGCCGGAGGGACCGTATATGAAGAAGGGGTTGAAGGTGGTCTTGCCCGGATGCTCCGCGATAGAGAGTCCTACCGTACGCGGCAACTTGTTGGAGTCGCCCTCGATATAGTTCTGGAAAGTCTTCTTGGGATCGAGCTGCGGGTTCAGCTGCTGGGGCATGGCGGCATCGAGCACAGAGGGTGACTTGTTGACGCGGGCTGAAGGCTGGGGCTCCTCAATGGCACTGGGACCCTCACTCTCCACTTCTGTCACCACGTCGTGATGCGAGCCTCTTACCTCTACGATACGATAGCTGAGACGGACGTTAGCTCCAAACACTCGCGCGAGTACCTTAGATAATAGAGATACGTAGTGCTGCTCCAGATACTCAAAGACGTATCTGCTGGGAAGCTGCACCAGAAGCGTCTGCTCCGTCTCAGAGTAAGACTCGAAGACGATTGGTGCGAACCACGTTTTGTATTGCTGCTCGGTAACGTTTGCCTTGATCAGTTGGAGGCAGTTGTCCCAGAGCGCCTTGTGACTATTATCCATTCGGCGATTGTTTATGAATTAACACTTTATTGCAAGACTTAGGCTTGTCGCGATTTATAATTGCAGTGCAAAGTTCGCTATTTTTTTTGAAATCTGCAAATCGGGCAAAATCGCACTTGTGTGTACAAGATTCGTAACTCGCTAGCTTGACGATAGTTAGAGCGTTTCACGGAAAAATAACCAAAATAGTGCACTTGCATATGTCATTTTCGCTAAAATTCGGCTAAAATCGGGTATTTTACGGATTTTATGAATTCACCGCAATCTGGCTGAAATACGACGAAACACGCTCATTTACAGGGGTTACGCGTCATTTTGACCTAAATTATGGGGGAAGATTTCTTATTTAGACAAAATTTAAATTACTTATCCTTGCGCCCAAAAACCGAAAAATGTACGTAACGTTTCGGGTGGCTCTTCAAATCAATCATCAAAGAGTCTGCATGCATCATCGTGGCATTCAGATTATTATACAATTCCGGGTCGCGCATCAGGAGTCCGAGGGTGCCTTCATTGCTATTGAGCTTGGCCGTCATCTGCTCCACATTCTCAAGGGTATTGTTGACCTTGGCCATCGTGGCTGCGAGGTTCATATCGTTGAGGTTGCGCGTCAGACTGTTGGCATTGCCCAGCATCTCGTCGGCATTCTTCACCAGACTGGGCATCTGCTTGTTCAGCGTAGAGGCCATCACGTTCAGTTCGTTGGTGGTGGTGGTGAGGTTGCCCGTAATCTGGTCGATATGGTGGAGCGAGTTCTTCAGTGCGGGATCCGAGAGCAGCAGATTCACGTTCATCAGGATGGAGTCGAGTTTGGGGAGCATGGCCTGAATCTGGGGAATCATCGCACCGACCTGACTCATCGTGCCTTGCTGCAGGCCGCCGGAGATGGTGTCGCCAGGTGAGAGGATGTCGGCAGGATTAGGGCCTAGTTTCAGTTCGAGCTTGATATTGCCCAGCAGGTCGCTGGCAATCTCGGCCGTAGAGCCCTTGGGGAGCCGCATCTGGTTGTTGAGCCCAATGACCGCCACAATCTGATCCTGATGGTCGTAATCGTAGATGATGCTCTCCACCACGCCTACGCGATAGCCATTGGTATAGATGGGGCTGGAGGCTGAGAGGCCGCTGATATCCTTGAACTTCACGTAATAGTTACGATCGGAGGAAAAGATGGTACGTCCCTTGAGGAACTGCAGTCCTGCATACAATACCACGATTCCGACGACAGCGACTAAGGCTATCTGTATCTCCTTGCTAAACTTCTTCATATATCTGGTCGTTTTACTTTTTATTTGCTCTTCTTGACTTAAACTCTCTGATGGCCTCGTTGACATCCATCCTGCTGCCATCCTTGAAGGCGATGATAAAGGCCTCGGGGAAGGCAGAGGCAAGACTCTTGCGGAGACGGTAGATTTCGTAGTAATTGTCAGAGGCACCCACCGTATACTTATACATGCCGCCCTCGCGATAATAATCGGCCTTATGACCCTTCAGACGGGCGTCGCCAGGCTTCACCTTCGACGAACTGGCGAGAATCTGCACCTTGAACACTGGCAGGATGACGACAGGCGCTGGAGCCGGCTGCTGCACAGGCTCTGACTGCTGTATCGGCTCCGGCTGCTGCACGGGGGCCTGCTGCTGCACAGGTTCAGGCTGCTGCACGGGCTCTGGCACAGGTTCAGGCTCAGGCTGCTGCGCGGGCTGAGGCTGCTCTACAGGCTGAGGTTCCTGGAGGAGTTCGGGCTGCTCGTCGAGATCGGGGCGCCTGATGGCCTCGGGCACCCTGAGTTCACTGGCGGAGACAGAGGCGACATCCTGATTCGCCTGCTCTGCCGCTACGGGCTGTTGCGCAATCTCGGTCTTCGACTGCCGCTTCCTATTCTCTGCGCGTGCCGGCTTCGCTTCCTGCTGCGGCACAATCTTCGGAATGTCTACTGTCTGCCCCTTGGGCTCCGGACGAAAGGGTATGGTCACACTCTTGTCGTGCTTCTTCCAATAGGCGAGGAAGGCGTTGAACAGGCCGCGCGCATACTGCTCCTCTGCCCTGCTGGAGTTCATGTACTGTTCCTCGTCGCGGGTAGAGATAAATCCCAGTTCGACCAGACAGCCAGGCATGGAGGAGAGACGGAGCACGGCGAGGTTGTCCTGCTGGGCACCCATATCCTGGCGCCCTGTGGCCTGACACACATAGCGCTGCATGTATTTGGCCAGCTCGACGCTGTTCTCCATGTTCTTGTCCTGGATATACTCAAACATGATGTCGCTCTCGGGCGAATTGGGATCGTAGCCGTGATAGGTCTGCTTATAGTCTTTCTCAAGGAAGATAACCGAGTTCTCGCGCTTGGCCACTTCGAGGTTCTGCATCACACCCGTCTTCTTACCCGTGCGCTTGCTGGTGCCGAGGGTATATGTCTGGAAGCCGCGCGCCACCCTACCCCTTGGCAAGGCATTGATATGGACGGAGATAAACAAGTCGGCCTTGTTCTGGTTGGCAATCTCCGCACGGCGATAGAGTTCGACGAAGCGATCCGTCTTGCGGGTGTAGACCACCTTCACGCCTGGGCAGTTTTTCTCTACCATGCGCCCGAAGGCCAGGGCGAACTTCAGCGTCAGGTTCTTCTCCTTGGAGATGGCGCCGACGGCACCCGTATCATGTCCGCCGTGTCCGGCATCGATTACCAGCGTAAAGGGTTTGCTTGCAGCGTTGACAGCCACTGCAAAGCTTATCAGCGTTATCAGCAATAATACAATCTTCTTACTCATTCAGTTCAATTTATTCTTTTATCAAATGAAGCTCGACGCCAGCCCCATCACAATCGGCACCCATCGGCGGATTCTGCTTCGTCAGCGTCAGATCGATGGAAGTCGCCTTGGGAAAGGTCTCGCTGACGGCATCGGCGATGCGCTTCGCCACATGTTCCAACAGTCGCGACGGCTGTTGCATCTCCCGCTCCACCAGGGCGTAGAGGGTGGCATAGTTCAGCGTATCTTCTACGGCGTCGCTTGCCATTGCCTGCGCCAGCGGATAGCCTACGCGCAGACTTACCTTATAGCAGCCGCCTACCTGCTGTTCCTGAGGCATCACCCCGTGGAAGGCATAGAACACTGCATCCTTCAGAAACACGTATCCCTCAGTCAGCCTCATATCTGTTCAGGCGGTTTCGTCGTTGTCAACGCCTTCCTGGTCATCATGACCACCAGGCAAGTATTTCTTCAGCGCACGCTCCACGCCCACCTTCCAGGTGTTGATGCTCTCATCTTTGAGCGAGAGCGACTCCACCAGACGGATGACGTGTTCGAGGGGCATTCTGTAACGCAGCACACCACTGATCAGCTTGGCATAGTTCCAATATTCAGGATTGAACTTCTCGGAAAGTCCTTCCACCGTCGTCTTGTAGCCGCGCTTGTTCTCGAACTGGAAGTCGTAGCGCTTCGTGCCGTCAGGATTCACCTGTTTGATGATCTTGCCGTGGGTCACCGTCTTGGGCAGGATGATACCTTCCTCATCGTCCTGAAGGCCAGTGAATATCTCGTATGGATTGCCGTCGAGCAGGCCGACGAGCGCCACCCATTTCTCTTTGTTGTTCTGGAAACGCACCACGTCGCACTCGAGCACCTGAGGGCGCACCTCGGTAACCTCCGGGCGACGGTTCTTCTGACCCTGCACAATGGCCAGGTTAGCCAGTGTCAAGAGCTGCTGCCCCTCCTGCGCACCAAGTGCCTGCAGGCAGCGCTCCAGCAGATCCGTTATCTGGGTTTCAGGCATCAGATTCTCTATCGTTTTCCCTGCCTCTGCCAGTTCGTGGGCTATCTTCTGGATCACCTCCTTTTGCTGATTTGTCTCCATATATTCACTTTTTTGGCTGCAAAGATACAAAATTCTGAGAATTATTCGTAACTTTGCGACAAAAATCAATCAATTATGAAGCATATTCTGACTAGAAGGACCATTCGCAAGTATGCTGACCGCGCTGTCAGCGAGGAACTGCTCAACCGTCTGCTCACTGAAGCAGCCCGTACCCAGACGATGGGAAACCTGCAACTCTACTCCGTTGTCGTCACGCGCGACACAGCGATGAAGGAGCGCCTCGCCCCTGCCCATTTCAACCAGCCAATGGTGAAAGAAGCCCCCGTGGTGTTGACCATCTGTGCCGATTTCAACCGCACCAGCGTGTGGGCCCGCAACCGAAAGGCCGAACCCGGCTACGGCAATTTTCTCTCCTTCATCAATGCCGCCACTGATGCCCTGCTCTACACACAGACACTCTGCAACCTGATGGACGAGGAAGGACTGGGCTACTGCTACCTCGGCACCACCGTCTATATGCCCCAGATGATCATCGACACCCTACAGTTGCCACAGCTCACGATGCCCGTGGCCACGCTCACCGTAGGATGGCCTGCGGAAGAGCCGCCACTCTCCGACCGTCTGCCTATGGCTTCGTTCGTACACAACGAGACCTATCGCGACTACACGCCAGAGGCCATCGACACCTATTATCATGAGAAGGAGCAACTGCCCGAGAACCGCCACTTCTGCGAAATCAACCAGAAGGAGACACTCGCCCAGATATTCACCGACATCCGCTACACACGCAAGGACAATGAAGCCATGTCGGAAGGTCTGCTCCAAGCCCTTAAGCATCAAGGGTTTATCGCGTGAGAGAGAATTTCAGCGAGAGACCGAAATCGCGAGTGGTAGTAGGATAGCTGCTGCTGGAGAGTAACGGGGTATTCGTCTGCTGATCATAGTAGGCCGTAAGCGTCAGGAAACGGCTCAGGGTATAGTCGGCCATAAACGAAAGTTTGAAGGCACTGTTACCGCTGGAGGCTGAAGAAGTGCCCGTTGCGATGTCACGGGTGATGGCAGCCTGATTGCGGAAGGAGATATCGAGGCGCAGGTTCAGATCGTGATTCACACCGCCCTTACGGCTATTATTGGCCGTCTGGTTCTTATCGTCTTTCTTACCCTTGCCCTTTGCATTCTGCGCCTTTTTGATCGTACGGCTGACGCTGCTGTTGAAGATACGGAAATCCTGGATCTTATAACCTACGCCAAATACCCAGTCGCGACTGAGTGCCTCGTTGAGCTGTATGCTGGTCATCGAGAGGTTCATCACACGAGTGGTGCGATATTCCACCTTAGCCGTCAGGTTGTTCTGGAAGGTGGCATCCACACCCAGCAACGGTGAGAAAGCCTCGTTGATGCTCACCGTAGACACATTATACATCGAAGAGGGCTGCAGGCCGCCAGTAGTCTGATCAGTAATAAAGCCCAGACCATCCATATACTCGCGCCAGGAGCTGTAGGAAGCATAGCTTCCCACGCTATAGACACTCTTATAGGCATGATTCAGATTGAGGCTCTTGAGATGGTCGCGTACCCACGTCAGTTTCGATAGTCCTGTATAACGCACCGTCCAGTTAGGCAGCATCCTGGTGATAGCAGGGAAGATACTGAGCGACTTGCCTGCGCCCACGGTATAGGCAGAGAGGAAGGCAGGCACCAGCACATCGGCACTATAGGGATTCACGTCGGCAAAGGTACCTGGAGCATTGGCATACTGTGCCTGAACGCGCTGGCGGAACTCTGGTATCAGCGAACGGAAATGATCGAAGGCATCAGACTGGTAGCCGTCGCCGGCATCGCCCGTTCCCGCCAACGAGCCACGTAGCGAGATGGTGGTCATATTGAATGAGCCACTATGGGTGGTAGGCTTGCCGGGATACATATACTGCACACTTCGCGCACGGTTGTCTGTACGCGAGGTATTGAGGTCGATCTTCAGGTCGCGAACAGGTTCTAGCACTGCTCGTATCTGTAGATCGCTAGAACTATTAATGTTAGCAGGTGTCGATACGTTGTCGCTTCTCAGGAGCCAGTCGTTGGAGAGGGCCTTGTCGATATAGCCGTCGCCGATGACGCCAAAGGCGAAGTCGAGTCCTGGCGACATCACGCCACCCGTATGCTGGCCGAACATATCGCCCACGTTGGGGAGGAAGCCTGGCAACAGCATGGAATACTGCTGACGATAGCTCACGTTAATTGAACGCACCATCATCAGCACACGAGCGACACTCTGGGCTGGCTTATACCACCAGTCGTTCTCGTGGGTAGGTTTCACGGTGATGCTCAGTTTGATCGATACCGTATCCTTGTTCTTAATGAGAATCTTATTCTGGTCAATCACCTTATACTTAATGTCGTAGGGCTTGCCGTCCTTGGTGCGGGCCGTGACGTTCAGGCGCTTCGAGTTCTTGTTGTGGGCAACGGTGATGGTGGTGTCGGCCTTCAGGGTAATCTCGCGCTGATAGCTGTTCTTGGGCTTGGGCTGCTTATCATCCGTAGCAGATTTCTTTTGGGGAGTGCGGCGCGACGAAGAAGAGCCCTTGAAGCGATCATTGGCTTTCTTCAGGAAGGGGAAGTGATTGTAGAAGGTCTCCATGTTGAAGGCGCCGTTGATATTCAGGTTACGGTTAGAGTTGATGACATTGCCCAGGCTGCTGCCATCGTTGCGCTTCGTGCCACGTACCCATGTATAGCGGCTGTTATACGAGGCATCGGCATTCACCCAGTCCAGAATCGGCAGTTTGTTCAGCGGCAGCTGGTAGCTGGCTGTCACCTGCTGCTGGTAGTCGAGCGGCGTTCCGAGATTCTTGATACTCGTCCACACAGAGTCTTTCCAAGCCGAATAGCGATCGGGATAGAGGTCTTTGTTCACAGGGGTGTAGGGTTCTTCGATCTCCGCATGGGTAGCCGACTGGAAGTTGAAGTGCAGATTCTTGGTAAAGTCCCAACGGAGGGAGAAGTCACGGTTCCAGAGGAACTGCTCGTTGAAAGTCAGGGGGAGGCGCTGGTTCTCCATATTCTCCAGATCGCGCTCCTGCAGCTCGTAGTAAGAGCGCGAGATCTCTGAGTTGAAGGCGATGCTCTGGGGCAGATAGTTCAGTCCGATGGCCTTGGGGAAGTTGAGCCACTTCGACTTGCCCTTGACTTTCTTGAAGGGTTCCCACGTCTTGTAAACGGGCGAATAGCTGTAGTTCAGGGCGCCACGCCACTGGTCGTCCTTCTCGTAGACGGTGGTCTTACCCGAGGTGTAGCGATGGGCATGACTATAGCTAAACGCAAAGTTGGCGGGATCGTAGGGCATGGGATGGCGCTTGGTCTTCAGTCCCCAGCGCAGATTGGAGATGGCGAAGTTGGAGTTGGTGGTGCGCGTAACGGCAATGCTCTCGATACTGTCGCGCTCACGCTTGTCGGTAGTGGCGTCGAGGGCGTCTTTCAGCCGCATATCCGAGTCAAGGGGGTTATAGCGTGGGCGCACTTCTTCTTTCGTCAAGGAGTAATAGAGCGGCGCACTGACCTTCGCCTTGTCGGGAAAGAACTTACCGAGTTCGAGCGAGGTGGTTACGCTGTACTGTTTCTCCGTATCCGTAGAGCGCTGCATCACACCTTCCTCCAGTCCGCCGAAGCCGTCGCTGACATAGCGGCCCGTCAGATTGACGGTTCCGAAATCGGAAAGCTGCACGTTCATCGTGCCAGATGCAGCCCAGCCACCTTCATTGTTGGTGTCGAGCATACGGAGTTCGTTCACCCATACCTCGCCCGACTTCACCTCGCCCGAGATATTGCGCACACCGATCATCATCACCTTCACCTCGCCCAGCGTAGGATTACCGAGTATGCTCACCTTGTTGCCAGGATGATCAGGGTCGTAGCCCGTATACAGCTGGTTATAGCCGGCACCGCCCTGCGACTTCGAGAGGTTGCGCTGCTTCTTTATTTCTGTGAACACATCGAGGCTGATATTGAGCATGTTGGCTTCTGGCCACACCTGCTGACGATCGGCGGTAGAGTATTTGTTGTAGTCGTTCCTGTCGGGTGTCAGCTGCAAGGGGATCTCATACTCATAGTAGTTGTTCTTATAGTCGCTTCCCAGGCGGATGAAGACGGCTAACTGGTTATCCCTCAGGTTGGTAGCGTCGGGTTCAAGATGGTTGGCGTGGGCGAACATCTGCATCCGCTTATACTGACGCAGATCGAGCGTCGTCTTACGATACACGGCCTTCGACTCGTTGTGCTGCAGATCCCTCACCACCATCTGGAGCGCCTGCTCATTATTCTCTACGAGCTGGGGCTGCGAGGGGTCGGTGGCGCGACTGATACCTGGGGGCAATACGTAGTTCACAGGCGTCTTGTCGTTGTTCTCCTCGATATTCACGGCGCTCACCTCCATCGTGCCACTTTCTGCCGAAGAGGTTTCCAGACTGTGCTTATACATGCGCCACTCACCACGCACGAGGTTCAGACTGCCGAAACGCAGCACGACAGGTTTCTGAAAACCCGTCATGAACATACGCATGAAACGGATGCTGGTGAAGTCGTTGATGCTGCCCTCCTTGTGCTCGTACTCGATAAGGGGGATACGGAACTGATACCAGTTCACACTCGTGGTGTCGCCATTACGCAGTTTCACGCTGCTGGTACGCATATCGGAGATGAAGCAGTCGTCGGGGGCCGAGCCGTGACGGAAGGCTTCGAGGATCTCAGGACTGATGCGCACCTTGTACTGGTAATAGCGCTCAAACTCGTTGAGGGTATAGTCGCCATTGATGTCTTCCACATCGGGGCCGCTCTTGTAACTGGTGTCGTAGGACTCCCGCTGATTGTCCGTATCAGGCGAGTTCCCCTGGGGGTTATTAATCAGCTTGTAACGGTCGAGAATACTCTTTTGCTCGTTATCGTAATCCGTACCGCGGAAATAGTGATAGTCATCGCCAGCAGGGTCGTTGCGCCACGACTGGATGACGCTGTCGTTGGTTACGACACCCGTACCGATTACAGCATCCATCCACTCCTTATAGGCACCAAAGTCGCGCTCCTCGGCATCCGTCAGGCCATTGAGTCCCACATCCTGCAATTCGCGCGAGCCGCTCGTCGTGGCAAAGGCGTAGGTCTGCGTGGCCTGTACGGGAATCTTACCCCACTGGGTGGTGACAAACGAGCCCGTGCCGTCGACGGGCATGCCGCTCTCATAGAACTTCTTACCGTCGCGGAGGACATCCTCGCTCACCTCGCCCAGATTGATGTAGAGGTCGCCGCTATAGTCGGAAGCCGTACCTTCCTGGCGGGTATAGATAAAGGGATCGAGCATCCAGAACTCGATATACTCGATGTTGGCCTGCTCGAAGTCGGTGGTTTCCAGCCTGCGCATCATTCCGCCCCACTTTGTCTCGGGCTGTCGCAGGGTGCCGTCGCTGTTGAAGTCGCGTGTCAGATTGTAAGGGCCACGCTCCTGCGGGTAATATGCCAGGTTCAGCACGGCAAGCGTTGAGGTCGCCCCGTTGTAGGTGCTTTGGTCACGGTTAGGGTAAAGTTCCTTCACATAGACCTCACGCACGTAGTGGTTCGACAACTGATCCAGGTCGCTCTTGATATGGCTCGGGGTCAGCGTAGAGGATCGGCGGGTGAAGATGGGGTCAACGGTGTACCATGCCAGTCGGGCTCTGTTATAACTACTCGTCACACCTGTCTTATCGGCTGCCTCATCCAGTGTGGCAGGCACACTCGAGAGCGTCCACGACTTCGGATCGCTCACGTCGATATAGTTCTTGGAGTTCTCAAAGTCGTCGATATACGAGGCATTGTCCTGTGTGCCGCTGGCGGTGCCTGCTATCAGCTGGGCAAATTCTCCAGTGAAGGTGATGTGCGAAGGCTCCTTCACATGCAGGAAAGGAATTTTGTTGAGCACGTTGGTGAGCCATTGCGACTCCTGCTTCCAGTTTACGTTCAGTCCCCAGAGGGTATTGCTCAGCGGCTCGGAGCCCATGGTGACCTTCGACGTGAGTGCCTGTTCAGAGAGGTGCATCAGCGTTCCGCCGAGCTGGAAGTTCTTCGAGAAGTCGTATTCCCAGTTCACGCCCATCATCGTCTTACGCTGCATGCCGTAGTCGGTATTCGACTCCAGCGACACGTTGACGTTCGTGCCTGCATCGATGATGCTCTGGTTCAGGATGGTCACCTCGCCAGCCGAATAGTCCACCGAATAGTCGGAGCCTTCCGTAAGCGTCACGCCGCCAGCCGTCACGACGACAGAGCCTTGGGGCACATTATAGGCACCCAGCGAGATCACATTGGCCGATGTGCCCTTATACTGGCCCGTCATCATATACTTATCCTTCTCCGCGTTCTGCTTGGCCTCTGTCTTGGTCGCTCTATACAAGTCGTCGAACACGTATTTCTCGGCATCCGGCTCCGTGAGGCCGTTCTTGATCAGTTGCGCCTTGAGATAACTGCCAAAGGGTTCTGCTGCTGGGAGGAACACACGGCCGCCACTCACGGTATAGCCCTCGATAAAGTCGAAGTAGCCATTGGGATTCGTCTTGTTGTTATTGTCCAGACGGTCGCAGCCCAACAGCTTCAACAGGGTCTTATCCTTCACCCGCTGGTCGGGGATATAAGTCAGATATACACCTGACGTGTCACTCTGGAACTTGATATCGAGGCGGAACTTGGTCTTTTCCACCGTCGAGGCGAGATAATACACGTTCTTCATCATCAGGTCCCAGTTGCCTTGCGTGGGGTTGTTCGATGTATTCTTCAGCGACTTCACGAACAGCGCCTGAGAGGTATCTGTCAGATCGCTGGCAAACTCACCCACCTGGTAGGTCACACCGCCCGAAGTAAACTCATAGGCGATGGCCAGCACCTGATCCGTCTGCAAGCCTGTCTTCAGCGACACGTAGCCTAGTGCCTTGTTAACGGTATATTCCGAGGGAGACAGCAGTCGGGCACTCGCCAGTTTCTCGTAGTCTGCTCCCACCTCGAATCCGGGGATAGCTGCCAGAATGGATGCCGCCTGATCAATGTCGCGCGCACCGGCATAGCTGCTCACCAGTTCGCCATACTCGCTGTTGGCAGCGTTACCTGGCACTTGTTGGTGCGACAGCTGCCAGTATGAATTCATCACCTTCGTGTTTTCACCCAGGTCTGCCAGCGCAATGAGGTTACGGCTGTTGGCGGTTGTTCCCGTCTTGTTGGTCACCCAGATTTCCACACGGTTGATCTCGATGCCCGTCACGAGGTCGGGCAATGTCGCCATCGAGGCGTCATACCGCTCACGGAAATAGTGGGAGAGGAAGAAGTGACGGTTCTCTTCGTAGTCGGCCACATCCATTTCAAAGGGCGTGGTCTGGGTGCCGCCCTTGGAAGATACACTCTTCGTCGAGGATTTCTTCTGCGACAATACCGTCTGCAATTTCAGCTTACCAAACTGCATATCGGTACGGATACCGAAAAGGCTACTGGCTCCCTTCACGAGCGAGTTGTTCGAGGGGAAACTCACGTTACCGGCCTCCACGAGCTTGATAATCTCGTCTTCCTTGCCCTCGTATTTCAGTTTCAGGTTCTGGGTATCAAAGTCAAAGGTGGCATCGGTGTTGTAGTTCAGGTTCATGTTTACCTTGTCACCCACCCTACCGTTCACGTTCAGGTTGATCTTCTCGTCGAAGTCGAAGGCTGTGGTCTTACGGTTGCGGATAGGCAGCGAGGGGTTGTCGATGTTCTTCATCGTCACACCTAGCTTCAGCTCTGCTGTTCCCTGTGTCTTGATGCGCACACCGCCAGGGCCGAATATCTTCTCGGCAGGTCCCAGGTCGAAGTGCATATCGGCAAACGAGAACTTGTCCTCGCCCTTGTTCTCAACGTTCTCCACGTTCTTCTGGCGGAAGAAGTCGCGCAGCGCCCGTTTCTCCACCCACTGGCGATACTCCTCGGGCGTCATCAGCACAGGGGCATTCAGGTAAGAGTCGCCGATCTTCGTGCCGACATAGTACACATTGGCCGAATCGTCATACTCCACCGTCTGGCGGATATTCTCGGGGTGTCGCAGGTCGATGGCCGACGAGTCCAGATCCTCCACCATGATGGGGGCTGTGCGCTGTATGCGGAAGCGCGCGTGCAAAAGAGAGTCGGGGATCGATTCGGACAGACTGGCATCAAACGGGAAGATGGAATCATTCCCGACCACCTGCTGCTTCGTAGGCACGCCTCGCAGCGCCTGCACGCCCGCGCACACGACCAATAGCCCCAACAGTATGATGATTACACGCTTCATCTATTATCTTTCCCAGCACGCCCCTCTTCAATCGAGGAGGGGAATCCTAGTTTACCTGGAATCTATTTAATTTGCTTCAACGCCAGCTTCACCACGGTCTCAACTGGTGCATCCGGCTGTTGCTGAAGAATCTGAAGCACCACCTTCTGGCTCGGTGCCGGGGCAAAGCCCAGCATCGTCAATGCGGATACCGCCTCGTCCTTCACGGCATTATTCACTGGTACAACGATACTGCCGCCCGCCGGTATCTCGTCGGCGATGCCCAGCGCCACGATCTTGTCTCTCAGGTCGACGATGATGCGCTGCGCCGTCATTTTTCCGATGCCCTTCACGTTCTGGATCAGCCGAGCATTGCCCGTAGAGATGGCGCTGCACAGCTCCGCGACGCTCATGCCCGAAAGCATCATCCGCGCCGTGTTGGCTCCGACGCCGTTCACGGTGATCAGCAGCAGGAACATCTCGCGCTCCTTCTTGTTCAGAAAGCCGAATAGCACGTGAGCGTCCTCCCTGATGGCTTCGTACACATAGAGTTTCACCTCCTTCTTGCCCTGGATGGCACTAAACGTGTTCAACGAAATGTTCAGCCCATAGCCGATGCCCGCCACTTCTATCGTCGCAAAGGCTGGCGACAAGTCTGTCAGTTCTCCCTTTATATAGTCTATCATAATTGCGTTTACTGATTATTACACAACCATATAAACGCAATAATCCCCGCATTTATTGTGTATGCGGGGATTTCTTTTGCAGGTTTTGGTCTTACCTCGTCTCTGGTTGAAGATTTCTTCTTATCAAGAATACCAGATCGACGGCGTTC
>Ga0247611_10006515_pt1 | contig 14954 bp, 14 predicted proteins | sample 177DNAGHGhighgp2_FD_192422 | JGI IMG/M metagenome (GOLD analysis project Ga0247611, IMG submission 192422) | Sheep rumen microbial communities from Palmerston North, Manawatu-Wanganui, New Zealand - 1770 DNA GHGhigh gp2 | ecosystem: Host-associated > Mammals > Digestive system > Stomach > Rumen...
TCATTATGCATTAATTTTAATTAATTCTATTTTCAAAGAACATTTTCTAACTATTTTAGTTAGTTTTTTATCATTTTTGATTTCATTCAAGTATTACTCAGTTTTCCATAAAACTTTTCACACTATCAAAATTCTAACAATGAAGCAATATAAAGTCAATAATTATTACAAATAAATATTTATGAAATGTAAACTTTATGATATAATTATTAAAGAAAGTAGTGGTTATATGAAAAAAAGAAGAATAAAAAAATCAGTAATAAAAAAATGTTTAATTTTACTAGCAATAATACTAGTAATTACTGCGACAATAACAATAAAAACAATAAAATACCATAAAACAGACGAATATAAACTAAAACAAATAGGATATAACAAAGAAGAAGTAAAAACACTATTAAATGAACCAAAAGAAAATATAACATACATACTAAATAATGAATATAATGAGGACATAATAAAAATATTAGAACAAAAATACTATATAAATAAAAATCTAGAAAGATACATAAATTACAAAAATGAAAACAAAGAAAAAGAACTAAAAGACATAATCGCCCTAGTAAATACAAATAGAGATAAAACTGAATATGAAGAAACAAATAAAACAGATATAGAAAAAAAAGAACTAATGTTGGTAAATAAATATAACTATCTAGATAAAAACTATAAACCAGATGATGTAATAGAAATATCAAGTTGGTACGCATATGCAGATAATGAAACCTCAAAAACAATACTAGAAGAATATAAAAAAATGTATGAAGCTGCTGAATCAGAAGGACTAGAACTAATAATATCATCAGGATATAGAGACTATGAAAACCAAGAAGAAACATATAACGAATACGTAAGAGACTATGGAGAAGAATACGCAAAAAAATATGCATCATTGCCAGGATTCTCAGAACACCAAACAGGACTAGCATTTGACATACTAACATTTGGAACACTAACAAATGAATTCGAAAAAACAAAAGAATTCGAATGGTTAAAAAATAATTCATATAAATACGGATTCATATTAAGATATCCAAAAGGAAAAGAAAATATAACAGGATACGAATACGAATCATGGCACTATAGATACGTAGGAAAAGAAGCAGCAAAACAAATACATGACGAAGATATTACATTCGACGAATATTATGCATACTACATAGAAAGGCAATAATTATGACAAATATAGAAACAGGACTAACAGATAAAGAAATAGAAAAAAGAATACAAGAAAAACAAGTAAACTATAACACAACAATAAAAACAAAAAGTGTAAAAGAAATATTTAGGACAAATATGATAACACTCTTTAATATCCTAAATCTTTTTTTGGCTTACCTAATATTCATAGCTGGAGCATATAAAAACCTACTATTTCTAGGAACAATCATATGCAATACATTTATAGGAATAATACAAGAAATAAAAAGTAAAAAGATAATAGACCAATTATCACTTATTGCAGCAGAAAAAATAAAAGTATTAAGAAACAAACAAGAACAAGATATAGAAATAAACCAAATAGTAAAAGACGATATACTAGTACTAAATGCAGGAAACCAAATAGTAACCGATAGTATAGTAGTAGATGGAAAAATAGAAGTAAATGAATCCCTTATAACAGGAGAAATAGACCCAATAACAAAAATAAAAGGAGATACATTATTATCAGGAAGTTATGTAATAAGTGGGGCCGCACTCGCACAAGTAACACACGTAGGAGAAGAAAACTACACATACAAAATATCAAAAGATGCAAAATACATAAAACCAATAAACTCAGAAATAATGGTATCACTAAAAAAAATAATAAAACTAATATCATACATAATAATACCACTTGGAATAATATTTTTCATAAAACAAATGCACATACCAAACAATACACCTAATCAAGCAATAGTAAATACAGTAGCCGCACTAATCGCAATAATACCAGATGGGTTAATGCTGCTAACTAGCATGGCAATGGCAATAAGCACAATAAAACTATCAAAATATAAAGTACTAATACAAGAAATGTACTCAATAGAAAATCTAGCTAGAGTAGATACCATATGCTTCGATAAAACAGGAACACTAACAAAAGGATTCATGCAAGTAACAAACTATATTCCAATAAAAAAAATAAAAATAGATAACATAATAAAAGAAATAAACTATAACCTAGATAACCATAACGCAACAATGAACGCCTTAATAAAAACATACGGAAAAGAATCAAAACATAAACCACTAGAAATAATACCATTCAAATCAGAAAATAAATGGTCAGGAGTAACACTAGAAAATCTTGGTACATACATAATAGGAGCGCCTGAAATGATACTAAAAGAAAAAATAGAAGAAATAGAAAAATACCAAGATGACTATAGAGTAATACTACTCGCACACTCAAAAGAAAACTTCCAAAACGAAAAACTCCCTAAAAATATAGAACCACTAGGAATATTTTTAATAGAAGACGTAATAAGAGAAGAATCAAAACACACAATAGAATTCTTTCAAAAAAACGACGTAAACGTAAAAATAATATCAGGGGACAATCCAAAAACAGTATCAAAAATCGCAAAAAAACTTGGACTATCATTCTGGAATAATTATATAGACACAACAAACTTAAAAGAAAACGAACTAAAAGAAATCGCAGAAAAATATAACATATTTGGTAGAGTAACACCACATGGAAAAAAAATACTAATAGAATCCCTTCAAGAAAATAAACACATAGTAGCAATGACAGGAGACGGAGTAAACGACGTATTAGCACTTAAACAATCAGACTGCGCAATAGCAGTAGCATCAGGCTCATCAGCAGCAAGAAACGTAGCACAATTAGTACTCTTAAACTCAAACTTCGACTCAATACCTAAAATAGTAAAAGAAGGAAGAAGAACAATAAACAACGTAGAAAGATCAGCATCCCTCTTCATAACAAAAACACTATATGCACTGTTACTACTAGTACTATTCATGTGTGTAGATAAATCATATCCGTTCATACCAATACAACTAACACTAACAAGCGCATTCACAATAGGAATACCAGCATTTATATTATCACTCGAACCAAATAATGAAAGAGTAAAGAAAAATTTTCTATCAAACGTAACAAGTGTAGCATTTCCAACAGCAATCACAATAGTATTTAACGTAATACTACTCTTAATCGCATCAGAAATAGCAAACATGTCAAACCAAGATATATCAACACTTGCAGTACTACTACTCGCAACAACAGGGTTCATGCACATATATAGAATATCATATCCACTAAACCTAATAAGAACAACACTTTTAATCGCAATGATAACATCATTCCTAATAGGAGTAATTGGATTTAAAACACTATTCTCACTCTCACACATAACACAACCCTTAACAGCAATGTACCTAATACTAGGACTTTACTCATACTTGTTCTTTAATATAATTACAAAAATATTTGAAAAATACATATATAAAGTAAAGATTAAAAAAAGAAAATGAAATACAAAATAGACAACACAGAATATGAAGTAATTATAATAAAAAAGAACAACAAAAACACATACCTAAGAGTAAAAGAAGATATGAAAATATATGTAACAACACAAAGATTTGCAACAAAACTAATGATAAAACACCTACTAGATAACAACATAGAACAAATAAAAAAAATGATTAATCATCAAAAAAAGCAAAACAAAAAAAACGAACACTTTAACTACCTAGGTAATAGCTACGAAGTATTTATAGACGATGTAGAAGAAATAAAATTTTTAGACGACGCAATATACATAAAAAATCAAAAACAATTAGATAATTGGTTAAAAAACAAAATGAAAACACTATTTAAAGAAAGACTAGACTATAACTATAATAGATATCAAGAAAAAATTCCATATCCAAAACTAAAAATAAGAACAATGAAAACACGTTGGGGAGTATGTAATATAAGAGATAATTCAGTGACACTAAACACAAAACTAATAGAATATGAAATAGATAAACTAGACTATGTAATAATACACGAACTATCACACTTCATACACTTTAACCACTCCAAAGCATTTTGGAGCCAAGTAGAAAAATATACACCAAACTATAAACAAATAAGGAACGAATTAAAAGACTAAAAACGACAAAAAAAACAAAAAAAATCATCTATAATAAAATAGGTGAAAATATGAAAGTAAAACTATTTGATGAAGCACACGAACTGGACCTAGAACAAGCAGTAAACAAATTCTTAGAAGAACTAGAAGGAGAAGTAATAGACATAAAATACCAAGTTGCTATAAGCATGTTTTCAGAAGAACAAATATATTGCTTCTCAGCTATGGTTATATATAACAAAAATTAAAAAAACATCTTTAAAAATAAGATGTTTTTTAGTATAATTAAAAAGAGGTGTTTTAGATGGAAAAACAAAACAATAAAATTACAAGTAGAAATGTAGATTTTGCTAAATGGTATACAGATGTAGTAAGAGCCGCAAACCTTGCAGATTATACAAGTGTAAAAGGATGCATCGCAATAGAACCAAATGGATATGCGATTTGGGAACGTATGCAAGAAATACTAGATAAAGAATTTAAAAAATTAGGACATGTTAACGTTCAAATGCCATTATTAATACCAGAAAACCTATTAAACAAAGAAAAAGACTTAGTAGAAGGATTTGCACCAGAAGTAGCTTGGGTAACAATAGGAGGACAAAAAGAATTAGAAGAAAAACTATGTATTAGACCAACAAGTGAAACACTATTCTGCGATTACTATAAAAATCATGTAAAATCACATAGAGACCTCCCAAAACTATATAACCAATGGTGTAACGTATTAAGGTGGGAAAAAGAAACAAGACCATTCCTAAGATCAAGAGAATTCTTATGGCAAGAAGGACATACAATACATTCAAGTGAAAAAGAAGCAAAACAAGAAACAAATCAAATGTTAGAAGTATACTATAACTTCTTTAACGATGTTCTAGCAATTCCATCAATAAAAGGAAGAAAAACAGAAAAAGAAAAATTTGCAGGAGCAGAATATACATTAACAAATGAAGCACTAATGTATAATGGAGTAGCACTTCAATCAAGCACATCACATTATTTCGGGCAAAAATTCTCTAAAGCATACGATGTTAAATTTACGAGCATTGAAAACAAAGAAGAATATGTATATCAAACATCATGGGGAACAACCACAAGAATGATAGGTGCGCTTATAATGGTACATAGCGATGACTATGGATTAGTATTACCTCCAAAAATAGCTCCAAAACAAGTAGTAATAGTACCAATTGGAACAAGCGATGAAGTAATTAATCTATCAAATAAAATAAATAAAGAACTACAAGAAAACAATATAACATCATATATAGATAACTCAGAAAAATCACCAGGATTTAAATTTGCAGAAGCAGAAGTAAATGGAATACCAGTAAGAATTGAAATAGGAGCACGTGACCTAGAACAAAACAAAATAACAATAGCACGAAGAGATACAAGAGAAAAACTAATAGAAAACAAAGATATAAACATAGTAGAATATACAAAAAATCTATTAGAAACAATACAAAAAGATATGTATGATAAAGCCTTAAAAAGAAGAAATGAACTAACATTCGAAGCACATAATATGAGCGATATAGAAAACATATTAAATACACAACCAGGATTCATACACGCAATGTGGTGTGGTGATGAAGCTTGCGAATTAAAAATAAAAGAAATAAAAGGCTGTAAATCAAGATGTATTACAGATGAAGAACCAATAGATACAAAATGCGTATGTTGTGGGCGTGATGCAAAACATCATGTAATATGGGGAATACAATATTAAGTGGAGAAATCCACTTTTTATTATGAAAATAATAAAAAAAGTTAAGCTTTCTTTTTACTTAACTCTTTTTCTTTCTCCGCATTTTCAAAAGGGTCACTCCAAATAAGTGGAATAGAATCCTTAATAGCTTCACTAAGCGGTTTAATAGGCATTTTTCTTTGAAAGAATCCCTTTGGAAATTTTGGAATTTCTTTTTTTTTCATGATAAACCTCCAATACTAAACATTATTATACACAAAATGTTTAAAATAATCAACATGTAATTAATCTGAATTATAAATTAGTAATTACTTTTTGCACTTTATTTTTATCGTACAATTTAAGTATTAATTTAACTAATTCACCCAAAAACTCATCTTTCATATGAGCAATAACTTTATACTCTATGTTTTCTTTTTTAAAATAATATAGTTCATCTGCCTTAATATAGCCATCATTACCATTGAGTTTATCTCCAATAACTTGATTTTTATCTATCTCTAAATTACTTTCAATACTTAATTTATGTTTTTTATGTTCCTCATTGTGAAAACTACACATCATATTAGAAACAAAATCATATGAATATCCTTCTATAAAATTATTCTCATCATTAATAACTACAAATGAGTGTTTTGGAACAATTTCACCATTAGAATCTCTAAATTCTTTTACAACTATAATATCACCTAATTTACACATCAAAAAACTCCCTTCAAGAGAAGATGTGGGCCCTAAATCTTCTCGAAAAAAACTATAACAAAAAGAGTATTTTAATGCAAATGAGTGATTTTCAAAAACTGCAGAAAAAATATAACAAAATATTAAAATCTGCCTAGACAGAAATTAATAAACTGCAAAAAAAATCTTACACTTTTTAAAAAACATATAAATCGCAAAAAAATTAAAAAAACATAATATTGAAAAAACAATACTTTTTTGATAAAATTACTATAGGTGGTAAAATGCAAAACTTAAGTCGTTTAGAACTAATAACATCAAAAGAAAAAATAGAAAAAATAAAAGAAAAAAACATACTTTTAATAGGACTAGGAGGAGTAGGTGGTTATACATTCGAAACACTAGTAAGAAGTGGAATAGGAAGTATTACAGTTGTAGATGGAGATACATTTGAAGAATCAAACCTAAATAGACAAGTACTATCTTTAATATCAACAATAAACAAAAATAAAACAGATGTAGCAGAATCAAGAGCTAAAGAAATAAATCCAAATATTAAAATAAAAAAAATAACAAAAATACTAACAAAAGAAAACATATATGAAATAAACTTCAAAGAATACGACTATGTAATAGATGCATGTGACACCATGGAAATAAAAAAAGAACTAATAAAAATAACAACAAAAAATAATATTAAATTTATATCAAGTATGGGAACAGGAAACAAATTCCATCCAGAACTATTAGAACTCACAACACTAGATAAAACAGAATATGACCCAATCGCTAAAATACTAAGAAAATACGTAAAAGAAGAAAAAATAAATAAAAAAATAAAAGTAGTATCATCAAAAGAAAAACCAGTAGAAAATAAAACAACAACAATAGGCTCAAACTCATTCGTACCAGCTACTGCAGGAATACTTATAACAAGCTACATAATAAACGATATAGTAGGTGAATCATGAAAATATACGATATAACAAAATGCTTAAGTGGCAATGTCCTAGGAATAGGAGTAGATGAAAAAATAACAGAACTACTAGAACAAAATAGTCTAGTAACAAACTGTAACCTATTAAATTCATATACTAAAACATCAAACAAAATAAAAACAAAAAAGCAAAAAACAAAACGAATAAGAATAAAAAAACTAAGAAAAGTATTCAAAAAGAAAAAAGTAGACTTCATAATATGTAATATAGAAGAAATAAAAAAATACACAAAAACATTCATAAAAGATAGTGTTTATATAAATAAAGACATGCTATATATCTATAACATAAAAGACGAAGAACTAAAACAAGAACTAATAAAAAAATACAAAAGATATAATACTATAGTAGAAGAAATAAAAGATAATAAAACAACAATACTAAAAATAGATAATAAAGCATCAAAAACAAACATAATAAAAGACATATCTTACTTACTAATAGATACACTAATACAACTATTTAATATAATAAGCGATTTACTATTAAATTAGAAAGGATTAATATGAAAAAAAAAGGATTCACATTAATAGAACTACTAGGAGTAGTAATAATATTAGGAGTACTATCATTAATAGCGTTTCCACCATTATTGAACCAAATAAAAAACGCAAAACAAGGAATAAAAGACTCCACTAAAACACTAATAATAGATGCAGCAAAAGACTATTATGAAGACAACACAAACAACTTTGATTTAATAGAAGGAATGACATACTGTATAGATATTAAAACACTAACAGACGAAAACTATCTAAATAAAAACTTAAAAAATGAAAACCTAAACAATATAGACACATCAAAAAAAGTAAAACTAATATACCACAATGAAAAATTTAATTATGACGTAGTAGATAGTTGTCAAAATAACTCATTAACAAGAAACAATATAGAAGTACCAATTGTAACAGAAGATTCAGGACTATATAAATCAACAACAGATCACGATAGATTTATATATCGAGGAGGAAATTCAATAAACAATTGGATAGAACTAAACGAAGGAACAGAAGAAACACCTAACTACGTTAAATATAGAATTATATCATTCGAGAATGATGGAACTATCAAGGTTATAAGAGATGAAAATATAGGACGATATTCTTGGGATAAAGCAGGTAACAGAACACCTGATAACGGTAATACTTACTGTGACGCTACTGGATGCAATGTGTGGGGTAATCAAGATGATACATTATATAATGGTGAACCGTTAGGAGACATTTTTCATTATAGCTATTATTCAAATATGATATTAACAAATAGTTCATCGGGAACGGTATCAAATATATCAACGTTAAATGCTTTCCTTAATTCAATGACTAATGATTCAACTGTTAGTTGGCAGTCTGCAATAAACTTAGATAAATATATTGTGAATCACAAATTTAATGTAGGAGGGGTTTATTATGAATATAATTCAGACACTTATGGGGATAAAGGACTTCAAACAGAAAAAAAAGAGGAATCTTTATTTACATGGGAGGGAAAAATAGGACTTCCAAGCATAACTGAATTTGTTGAATCATCTACAAATCCAAATTGCACAAGCATATACTCAAATTATGGTGGAAATCCAAATCACGATGGTTGGCCATGCAGTATAGATAATTATAACTATAAAACTTATTCATATAATCAATGGTCTATTAATGCTCTTTCAAGTAGAAAGAATCAAGTGTGGGTTTTTAATGGTAGCCGTGGAAATTTTGGACAATGGGACAACACAAATAATAATTATGGAGTCCGCCCAGCGTTCTACTTAAATCCATCATTATCATTAATAGGTGAAGGCTCAGAAGCTAACCCATATAGAATAGTAGGTGAATTATGAAAAAAATAATAACAATAACATTAACACTACTCCTATTAACAGGATGTGGTAATAAAATAACATGTAAAACAAATAAAGATGACATAAGAGAAACATATAAAATAAAATATAACAACAATACTATAACAAATGTAGAAACTATAAAAACATATAAATTTAAAGATAAAACAGAATTCAAAAACTTTGAAGGAATAATTCAATATACTGTTAAATCAAATTCGAATGATAAAATAAAATCATCATACAAAAAGAAAAATAAAAAATATATATTAAAACAAGAATATAACATAGATAATCTAAACGATGAAGATTTAAAAAAATTTGGATTAAGTAAAAATAAAGAAGAACTAGTAAACAATCTAAAAAATAATGGATTAACATGCAAATAATTTATTAAAAAATAGTAATAATCTTTACTATTTTTTTTAATTATTTTATAATATTTATATGTGTAAAAAAAGATAAAATAGGTGATAATATGTATTTAAAAAAAATAATTGCGCAAGGATTTAAATCCTTTGCAGATAAAATAACAATAGATTTAGAAAACAATATAACAGGCATAGTAGGACCAAATGGATCAGGAAAAAGTAACGTTGTAGACGCAATAAGATGGGTACTTGGAGAACAATCCGTAAAATCACTTAGAGGTGACGGGAATATGACCGATGTAATCTTCCAAGGAAGTAAATCAAGAAGTGCATCAAACGTTGCTTCAGTAACACTAATATTCGATAACACTGACCACTATATAAACCTAAACTTTTCAGAAATATCAATCAAAAGAAGAGTATATAGAGACGGTACAAATGAATATTACTTAAACAATGAACAATGTAGATTAAAAGACATCACAAATATACTTCTAGATAGTGGTATGGCAAAAGAATCATTTAATATAATTTCACAAGGACAAATAGAAGAAATAATATCAGCTAAACCAACAGATAGAAGAGTAATGATAGAAGAAGCCGCAAGCGTATTAAAATATAAACATAGAAAAGAAGATGCATTAAAAAAACTAGACAAAACAAACAACAACATAAGTAGAGTAAACGATATAATAAAAGAACTAGAAACGAGAGTAGAACCACTAAAAATAGAAAAAGATAAAGCACTAAAACACATAGACTTAAAAGAAGAACTAGAAAGCATAGAAATAGCTTTAATCTCAAGTGATATAACAAACCTAAACTATAAATATCAAGATAACAAATCAAAAATAGAAGTACTAAACAAAGAACTAATGACATTAACAACTTCCAATAACACTAACGAAACAAAACTGCTAGAATACAAAGTAAAACAAAATGAACTAGAAAACAAAATAAAAGAACAAAATAATAAACTACTAGAACTAACAGAACTATCAGAAAAACTAAACAGTAGAAAAAAAATAATACTAGAAAGACAAAAATACGAAGTAAACGATTCAAAACTACACGAAAACCTAGTAAATCTAAAAGAACAAGAACTAAAACTACAAAACGAAATAAACCTATTAAACATAGAAATAAATAACAACAAACAAGAACTAGAAATAAAAGAAGAACAAATAAATAATAAAGAACAAGAACTAGCCATAATTAAATCAAATAAAACAACACTAAATAACAAACTATCAAACGAATATAGAAATAACCTAAATACAAAACAAAAAATAAACAACCTAAAAGAAACAATAGAAAACAATAACTCCCTACCAAATTCAGTAAGAAACATACTAAATAATCCAAAACTAACAGGAATACATAACATAATAGGGAATCTAATAGAAGTAGAAGAAAAATATCAAAAAGCAATTACAATAAGCCTAGGAGCAAGCACAAATAACATAGTAGTAGATACAGAAAACTCCGCAAAAGAAGCAATAAACTATTTAAAACAAAACAATCTAGGACGAGCAACATTCTTCCCACTATCAGTAATAAAAGAAAAATACATAAATGAAACAGACAAATATATACTTAAAGAACAAGGCTGTATAGATATAGCATCAAACCTAGTAAAATATGATAAAACATACAAAAACATAATAGAAAATCAACTAGGAAATATAATAGTAGTAGATAACATAGATACAGCAAACAAAATAAGTAAAAAAATAAACTATAGATATAGAATAGTCACACTAGATGGAGAAATACTACATGTCGGAGGCTCAATAACAGGAGGAAATACAAAACAAAAAGATAACATTATATCCCTAAAATACGAACTAGAAGACACAATACAAAAACAAAAACAACTAGAACAAAACATAAAAGAAATAGAAAATAAAATAAATGAAAACGACTATAACATGAAATCAATAGAAGATGAACTATATCTATTAAATAAAGAAAAAATAAATATAGAAGAATTAAAAAACAATAAAGAAAAAAGAAACATAGAACTAAAAAAACAACTAGAAGAAGTTAGTCAAGACATAAATGGAACAAAAAATATTCTAGAAGGGCGTCTTACAGAAGAAGAAGAAAATATACTAAAAGAATACTACGAATCAATAAAGAAAAAAGACGAAGTAGCAAATAACATAAACATACTAGAAGATGAAAAACACGATTTAGAAGAACAACAACAACAATTTGAACACCAAGTAAAAAAAGAAAACACACAATACAATACAAAAAGTAAAGAACTAAAAGACCTAGAAATAGAAACAAATAGACTAGACGTAAAACTAGATACACTTCTAAATACACTAAACGAAACATACAATATGACATATGAGCACGCTACAAGTCTATATAAACTAGAACTAGATGAAGACCTTGCAAGAACAAAAGTAAATACACTAAAAAGAGAACTAAAAGAAATAGGAGATGTAAATCTAAACGCTCCGAAAGAATATGAAGAAATAAGTACAAGATACGAATTCCTAATTAAACAAAGAGAAGACTTAGTAAATGCAGAAAATACACTCCTAGATATAATAAAAGAAATGGACACAGTAATGACACAAGAATTCAAAAAAACATTCGAAATAATAAACAAAAATTTCAACGAAACATTTAAAGAACTATTTAGAGGAGGATCAGCATCACTAAAACTAACAGATCCAGATAATATACTAGAAACAGGAATAGAAATAGTTGCGTCACCTCCAGGAAAAAAACTAAAAAACCTATCACTACTATCAGGAGGAGAAAAAACATTCACAGCTATATCACTACTATTCGCAATACTAAAATCACGTCCTGTACCATTCTGTGTACTAGATGAAGTAGAAGCTGCACTAGACGAAGTAAACGTAGATAGCTTCGGCAAATACGTAAAACAATTACAAAAAAATTCACAATTTATAATAATAACACACAAGAAAAAAACAATGGAATACGCAAATACACTATATGGTATAACAATGCAAGAATCAGGAGTATCAAAACTAGTAAGTGTTAGACTAGAAGAATTAGAAAAATAAAATGAGAAAAAAATACATAATAACATTTATAATACTACTTATAATAGAATGCTTAATAGGAACAATAAAACAAGGAATCATAAGAGAAAATATAGGAGACATACTAGTTGTACCATGTATATATACACTTCTTAGAATAATACTACCAAATAAAATAAAACATATATCACTATACGTATTACTATTCGCAATAATAATTGAATTTCTACAATTACTAAATATAACAACACTTATATCAAATAACAACAAAATACTAAATATTGCTTTAGGAGGCACATTCGATATAAAAGATATAATATGTTATATAATAGGATATATATTAATAGTATTAACAGAACATCTAACAAAAAAAAGTTAGATGTTTTAAAAATATAAAATAAAATTTCACAAAAAATACAAAAAAACATGTATAATAATAATTGAGGTGAAATCATGAAAATATTAATAGTAGACGACGAACAAGGGATAAGAGAAGTAATAAAAGAATACTGTTTACTAGAAAACTACGAAGTAATAGAAGCAGAAAACGGAATAGAAGCAATAGAAAAAACAAAAAATAACGACATAGACATAATAGTACTAGACATAATGATGCCAAAATTAGATGGCTACAGTGCACTAAAAGAAATAAAAACAATAAAGAATATACCAGTAATACTTTTATCAGCACGAAAAGAAGAATTTGATAAACTAATGGGATTTGATTTAGGAACAGATGACTATATTACAAAACCATTCTCGCCAAGAGAACTAATCGCAAGAATAAAAGCAATTCTAAAAAGAACAAACAATGAAACAGACGAATTCATAAAAGATACACTAAAAGTAGACTTTAAAGGACACACGGTATCAATAGATAATGAAGAAATAAAACTAACACCAAAAGAATTTGAACTTTTAACATACTTCATAAAAAACCCAAATATCGCACTATCAAGAGAACAATTACTAAGTAAAATTTGGGGATACGACTTCTTTGGAGACGATAGAACAATAGATACACACATAAAAATGCTAAGAAACAATCTAAAACAATATAGAGACTTAATAGTAACAGTAAGAGGAATGGGATATAAATTTGAAAACAAAAAGTAATCTAAGATATAAAATTTGGTTATATTTAATAGTATTCTCACTAAGTATACTAATACTATTGTGGCTATTTCAAGTAATATTTTTAAACGGATACTATAAATGGTACAAAACAAAAGAACTAATAAATACAGCACAAAACATAACTGAAACATATAATGAAGAAAACTACGAAGGAATGCTAGACGACATATCCCATAGAGATAGCGCATGTATAGAACTAATAAAAAACAACAAACTTGTATACGTATCAAATACATTCAATAAAGGATGTATGGCAAATGCAAAAGAAGACCTATATAAAAAAGACTTCATAGAATCAAATAACACCTCAGCAAGATACACACTAAAAAATCCAAGATTCAATAACGAAACACTTGTACTAGCATTCAAACTAGACAACAAAACACACCTTTTTGTAAGTGCATCATTAGAACCAATAGACGCAACAGTAACAATATTAAGAAGCCAACTATTCTATATAACACTAATAGTAATAATACTATCACTAGTAGTCTCATACTTTATATCAAGAATAATATCAAACCCAATAATAAAAATGAAAAACAAAGCAAAAGAACTCGCACACGGAAACTATAATATTACATTTGAAAATAGTGATATAGAAGAAATAAACGAACTATCAAAAACACTAAACTATGCATGTAATGAGCTAGAAAAAACAGAAGACCTAAGAAGAGAACTAATGGCAAACGTATCACACGACTTAAAAACACCACTAACAATGATAAAAGCATACGCAGAACTAATAAGAGACGTAACACATAAAGATAAAGAAAAAATGAACAAAAACCTAAACACAATAATAGAAGAAACAGATAGACTAAACATACTAGTAAACGATATTTTAGAATTATCAAAAATAAGATCAAATTCCACGCCACTAGAACTAGAAGAATTTGACCTAAACGAACTAATAAAAACAATAATAAATAGATACGAAATATATATAGAAAAAGAAAACTACAATATTGAATACAAAGAAAAACCAAACACAATAATAAAAGCAGACAAAAAAAGAATAGAACAAGTAATATATAACCTTGTAAACAACGCAATAAACTATACAGGCGATGACAAAAAAGTAATAATAAAT
>Ga0247611_10006516_pt1 | contig 14954 bp, 9 predicted proteins | sample 177DNAGHGhighgp2_FD_192422 | JGI IMG/M metagenome (GOLD analysis project Ga0247611, IMG submission 192422) | Sheep rumen microbial communities from Palmerston North, Manawatu-Wanganui, New Zealand - 1770 DNA GHGhigh gp2 | ecosystem: Host-associated > Mammals > Digestive system > Stomach > Rumen ...
TCAAGAGTTGCACCACTGCCGGTTGTAACCTTATCACCCACATTACAGAAGGCTGCAGAATCAAGATAAGTCTTACTTAAAGCAACCTTGCTGACTTCTGGCAAGGGCATTGCATCGATCATATCTGCAGACCCTTTGAAAAGAGCATATTCAGTTGAAGTAAAGATACAGATATCATTAGCGAAATCAATCTTCTTCTCACGGATCCTCTTAGAGAGAATGCTGTTCTTTGATGCTATGATGCAGCTGTTCTCAATAGAAGAAACCGTCTTGAGAAATTCAACAGTATCAGTAGTCTGGATTGAATGAAGTTTATGCAGAGGCAAAAGGATAGAACACAGATCCTTCATTGCAGTTCCTGCAGCATCGTCTTTTGCATCAGCCTGATGAATAACACTATAGTGAAGAAGCTTAAAAGAGGTACTTACATAAACATCCTTTGAATCAGAAGTTATGACATCGACTAAATCAGAGAACAAAGAAGTACCACCGAACTCTCTGACGATGGAATAGTCAAGAACTATATTCTTATATCCGTTCAAAAAATCGAGCGACATAGTACCCCTAACTATAATTTTTTAAATATTATAGAATAGTTTAATTAATCAAGCAACAAATTTTGACGGAATTGTGGCAAAAATGTATGAATTTTATTAAAAGATGTTCAGAAATTTCTGAACAGATCCTCATATGTATCAGCGCGCCTAATAAGAACCGGCTCTCCGTCTGATCCGATCAGAACTTCAGCAGGTCTAAGTCTGCAATTATAGTTGGAAGCCATTGAATAACCATATGCACCTGCATCGAGCACGCATACGATATCTCCTGACTCAATATGAGGCAGCAACCGCTCTTTGGCAATGATATCTCCACTCTCGCAGATATTTCCGGTAATAGTGATCACTTCGGGATCATCTGTCGTAACAGTATCGTTGTGTATTATTTCCACATCATGCCATGAACCGTAAAGTGTCGGTCTGGCAAGGATATTCATGCCAATATCAGTACCGGCAAACTTCTTGTCGGCATTATTCTTGACAGCATATACTCTTCCGAGAAGCACACCGCCTTCACAGAATGCATATCTGCCGGGTTCTGTCTTAAAATGAGGCACATAACCCAGTTCTTCAACGCATCTGTCAAGAAGGATCTCAAACTTCTTCTCGAAAGTATCGAAATCAAAGGGCTGCTCATCCTCAGACACTTTGTGATAAGGCACGCCGTATCCGCCGCCAAAATCAATAAATTCAAGCTTATCGAATCTTTTGGCCATGTTGATAAGATTACTCACGGATGCAAGGAAAGGTTCGGGATCCATAAAAAGAGATCCAATATGCTGGTTTATACCGATGATCTTAAGATCATATTTATCAGCAACCCTGAATAATTCATCAAGCTGATCATCAGTAATGGCAAATTTCGTATTCTTACCTGCTGTTACAACTTTCTCGTGATGACCTGCACCTACCCCGGGATTAAGTCTTACCGCGCACTTTCCTCCCGGATTGAGTTTTCCGTACATTTCTAGCTGCTCGATACTGTCAAGACTTGTAGTTATGCCGTTATCGATTGCATATTGCATCTCTTTTGCGGAAACGTTATTAGGAACATAAAAAATCCTGTCAGCTGTGAAACCTGCCAGCTGAAGGATACGGATCTCCCCTTCACTCATGGCATCGCAATTCAGGCCTTCTTCCTTCACTATCTTAAGCAACGTCAGATTAGAATTAGCTTTGATCGAGTAATTGGTAGTATACGGGTATTTAGTGATGAGACCAGCTAATCTTCTGAGATTGCTTCTAATGATATCCTCGTTATAAACATACAGCGGTGAGCCAAACTGTTCCATCAATTGCTCCGCAGAGCTTTTACCGAAAAAAGCAGTCTTTTCAATGTAAGATCTCATGTTCTTTATTCCCCCTTATCAATACCGACAAGCCTCATCAGATACTGAGCATTGGAAGATCTTGATATTCCTTCTCTCAGTATGTAATCAAATGAGATACCGTTATCGTCATACTTCTCGCTGAAATAGTAATACGCTATCTGCTTCAGTTTATTCTCTGTCTTATCGATCAGTGCATAATCATGCGTGGTCATCATACCACAAATATGATTCTTTGAGAGATTTTTCAGAACGGTATACGCGCCTGCAGTGCGGTCATCTGAATTAGTTCCTCTGAAGATCTCATCAATGAGAAACAGCAAAGCACAGCCTTCTCTTCCCGCATCGATTATTCTGGAAATACGTACGAGTTCAGCTTTAAATGTGCTCATATTCTCTTCAAGGCTGTCCACGATCCTCATCGAAGACATGATCCTCATTTTCCCGAGTTCGAGTCTCTTTGCAGGAACAGGACCACCCATATAAGCAAGAAGAGCGCATATTCCGACAGTTCTGATCAAAGTAGTCTTGCCGGACATATTAGAACCTGTTATGAGTACTGTATTCGAATTAAGTTTTACGGAATTAGGAACACATGAATCCGTATTGATAAGAGGATGGCAGATATTTTCCCCGTCAAAATAAGCATTATCATCAGGATTATTACTGCTGACAAAGGAAGGATAAGTAAACTGATTTGATATGAACGCAATCTGAGAAACACTGGCAAGAGTCTCGATCTCACCTATATTATCAAGAACAGGTTCAACAAGCGAACCGTATCTGTCATTCCATTTTGAAAGGCGGTCAACAATATAGTAATCCAACGGGAATATAAGATTGATAAGAAGAGCGAACAAAGGCTGGCTTCTCACCCCCGACAATTTAAGGATTGAACACAGATCATCAATGACGTCAGATATTCTTCTGTCACTGAAGCCGCAAGATACAAGATCTGAAAGGTATTCAGATTTGAACTCTCTCATCTCGAGATTAAGATAAAGCTCACGAAGAGTAGAGCATTTTCTTACGGCTGTCCCTGAAGGCAACAGATCTCTGTTCCTGAAGAATCCAATTCCCCAAACGATAAGATTTATTATAAGAATTCCAAGCACGGCAGTCTTTACCAGGGCAGCATTGATGAAGATCAGCACGATCGGGATAAGCCACAATAAAGGCAATACTATATAGAGTGATCTGTAACTGATTTTTTTGCCGTTATATTCCTTAAACAGATTCCTTACATCATCATCACTGAATTTCAAAGTACCCAGCCTTGCCAAAGCCTGCAGTTCCTGAAGCGAATCTGTATCAGATGCCAATTCCCTGCAGGAATCCTGGATAGTTTTAATTCCGGCAGACAGATTGTCTTCAACAGGAGCATAAAGCAGCTTATGAGCAAGTCTCTTCCTCCCCATAACAGTCTCGCAAACACTTATCAGCGAATAAATCGATTTTTTCCCAAAGAGACTGAAATCCTGACAATAATCATGATCAGACAGATTAAACTCATCTCCGCAAAACACAGAAGAATAAAACGTCTTATCTTCAGTCTTACGGGCATTGTTAAGTGCTATCTGATACAGGCCGTCAAAATCGCCTGTGATCCTTAGAATATACTGGGAATTTACAGTATAAAGTTCGCTTGAGTACTTGAGATTATAATTGACCTTTGAATGAATCACACACAACACTGCAAAAGCGGCAATTATGATTCCTGCAATGATATACAGAACGGGAAGATCATTCACAAAAGCAAATACACAGGCTGCACCTGCGATCAGGAACAAAACAAGTCGCAGAATACTGAGCGTAATGCTTTTACGCTCAAGTGTATTTATCAACTCGGCAATCCCGTTACCTCGCGCTTCGTAAGAATCTATCTTCGAACTCATCGGGTTTTAGGATTATTCCTTGTTCTTCTTTGATGATGCTTTTTTAGAAGATGTCTCCTTCTTGGGCTCTGCTTTCTTGGGTGCAGTCTTTTTTGCGGTTGTTGCCGCTTTTTTTGATGCAGATGCTTTCTTAGCAGGAGATGGTTTATTGTCGGAATCCGTATTCTTAGACGCCGAACTCTTCTTTACCGTTGTTTTCTTAGCTGCTGTCTTCTTGGCAGCCGGCTTCTTGGCCGAAGTCTTCTTTGAAGAAGATTTCTTGGAAGGCGCACGTTTAGGAATAGCCTTGTCCAAAACTTCACCGATACTGTCGTGTATTGTTAACAGAGCCTGAAGATCCAGGTATGTTGAACTCTTATTAATGATTACGACCTTGTCGTTCTTAAGGAACTGGGCAAAAGTAGCAGCGGGATAAACAGTAAGAGATGTACCGCCGATAATGAGGAGATCAGCTTTCTTGATCGCTTTGATCGCACCGTCAACATTCTGATGCTCAAGATTCTCCTCGTAAAGAACCATATCAGGTCTGATCATACCTCCACACTTATCGCAATATGGTACGCCTTCGTGTTCGACAATATAATCAAGTTTAAATTTTTTACCACACTCCATACAGTAGTTACGGAAAACCGATCCGTGAAGTTCGATTGTCGTCTTACTTCCGGCCTCCTGATGAAGATTATCAATATTCTGTGTAATGGTCGCCTTAAGTTTGCCCTGCTTCTCAAGTCTTACCAGGGCTTTATGAGCTTTATTAGGCTTTGCCTCAGGATATAAAAGCTTCCGCTTATAGAAATCATAAAATTCTTCAGGATGCTCCATAAAGAATGTATGCGAGATGATGTCAACGGGTCTGTACTTCAATCCGCTTTCCTGATTATAAATACCCTCACCGCTTCTGAAGTCAGGAATACCACTCTCGGTAGATACGCCGGCTCCCCCGAGGAAAACAATATTATCAGATTCTTCGATCAGTTTTCTAAGCTGATTGATCTTATTCTCTTTTGCGCCTTCATATCTGTCCAATCTAGTTTCCATATAAGACCTCTTAATTAATCGTGGTGATCAAAACCATCCATAAATCCGTCGCCCATATCGTCAAATCCGGCAGCACCGAACATTTCCTTACCAAGGACTCTCTTCTCATTGCGCTCTTTCTCAACAATATTGCTAAGAGCTCTGCAGACTCTCTCACTGTCCTTGACACTCTCTATCTTCATAAGAGGAAGCGTCTGATCGGCTGTCGACAGAATAATTGTACCAACACCGAAGATACGCTGTCCGAATGATCTCTGCAGAGTAACATCCAACACTCTGTAAAGAAGGATCTCATCGCTTGTTACATTGAATAATCCCTTCTTGAGATAGAATCTGTTCTCATCAAAACTATATCTGGTAAAAGAAATCGGTAATCCAAGATATCTCTTGCGGTCATGCCATAAGATCTCGTCCATATTTGCATAATCCGATAATCTGTCGGTCTTTGCCATCTCAAAACCTCCATACCACTTTATTATGTGTGTATTATCACACAAAAACTATCGCTCAATATAATATTATAATGCATTGACACGAAAATTTCACATAAAGTTGATAAGTATCGGACAGATCTTATTCAAATGTCTCGATAACCTCATCAGCATTAAACAGTCTCGACAGATCGCTGTTACGCAAAGCCCTTCCGTTGATTATCGTCCTGTCATAATACAAATAATTATCGCCGTATATGTAGTAAGGTCTGGGGCCGATTCCAAAGAAGATCCTGAAACCGTTGTTCTTAAGGAATACAGCCCTTGGATCAGTTCCCTTAATATAATCACCATTGGGATAAACGATCATATGAGTATCACCGAGCAGAGGCTCTATCTGCTCCATCCATTTATTCATATCAGCCTGAATGGCATCCATATCAGCATCATCTGCGTTAATCCCACCATATGTGGAGGATGCAAACTTCCATCCGGTATCCTTCAGAGCATCTGCTATTGCACGCACTGTATCACAGTTAGCATCAAGTTCTGAATCACTGTAATTCACATTAGGATGTCCAACCTGGGCCAAAGCACTGTTGCGGTCATCAATCTCGTCGCGTGATACCACATATCCGAAGCAGGATTCATATCCGCATACCGATATAACGCCTTTGGCTCCGTCATATGTGAAATCGTGATGTTCCTCCACAAACTTGTCAAGAATGCCTATGGCTTCCTTTGTTCTGCTGATTACAGCATCTCCGTTATAATCAACATATTCACTGCAGACCTGTCCCTGGTCATTAAGCACAAGCCTGCGGTTGAGCCCCTGACCATAATTTGCTGCACTGTAATCAAGAGATTCAATAACGATTATCAAAGGTTTCTTTCCGAGAGGAACGGTCAGGTCCTGTTCAACAAGATATGTATCATTATCGAGTCCTGCCAGCCCTTCAGCATCAACAAGGCAGAAATTGTTATTGTATAGCTGTTCCAGTATCCGTTCGAATTCAGTACATGTCAGATATTTCTCTAAGACAGCATTTCCAAACGTTCCGCTCCTGGCAAGATCAGTATCAGCAATGAGATTTCTAACGCACAGAACCTCAACTTTGCCGTGATAAGTAACAGTCTCACTGGTATTGCTCGTAGCAGTAAAAAGATCGTTTGCACATCTGACGTCATCAGGGAATATTGCAACCATATCTGACAGAAGTGTTTCTGCCGAGTAATACCTGAAGGTCTCAAGCATATGTTCCCCGTTGAGTATCATCGGTTCATACATGATGGTCATGATCTCCTCAAGTCTTGTATTGCAGTAATCAAGCACAAAGCCGGAATTGCGTGAAATAACAGACTTGTAGATCTTTACGGAAGTTATATAGTCACCATCATCAAAATGACGCTCCGCGTTCTGAACGTCTCCCGTCGCCATCTCAATCATATCAAGTTCTCCGAGCAACGGTCTGACTGTTGCAGAAAAATTGCTGATTGGAGACATCTGGTCAAAAACAAAGATTATATCAGGCTTCTCGATCTTGCCGAGAAGAAATTCCTGACACAGTCCGTTAAGCCAGTTCGACACGATCGAAGTTGTCAGTTCCTGCATACCTCCAAGAAATGCCTCGTCTTCATAAGACGGTTTATATCTCTCGTACCGCACCCTGTTGCATATACTGTCAACTCTGATACTTACGATATTTTCCATCTCTGCGAGAGCCTCATTCTCGCTCACCATCTTCTCGGCATCCTCGGGAGGTGCTGATAGAACAACATCCTGCACTTCTCTGTATATTTCGAGAGCTTTTACGTAATCTCCTTCAGTAAGAGCCTCTTCAAAAGACTGGACAGCACTTACTTCATCCTTTTTTATTCCTTCGATGTAAAGATAAAAGCCCGTACAAATTACGATCAGAACAACACATAAAACCGCCATTACTTTATGGGCGTTTCCCGCACCCCGTTCGGTCATGTCGCCGTATATGCCATCTCCCGTAAAAGTATTCAATTCAGATCCTCAAAACCTATCTGTTTATTCTCAAAAGAGTCATCTTTGATATAGTACCCGATAGCAGGGATCTTCCTTATCCTGTAATACTCGGCATCAAGAATACCGACATCAGTAAGACGGTTGATCTCAACCATTTTAGATCCCCTCTTTGATGCAAGGAGCTGGACACCCTGTGTAGTCCTCGTCGTCTTGAGAGGTATGAGCGATGACTTAAATACAACAGCCTTCTTTAGATCGGATCTAGCAACAAGATCAGGATCCTCATCATCTGCAAGGAGTATGAAAGAAACTGCCTTTGACAGATCAGAATAACCCTTCAGGAGCTTCTTCCTGTTCTGCTTTGTCTCATAAACATTGATAGGAAACAATGCAGCCTTACCGTTCTCAAATCCGATCATTAACTTACCCTTATAATCAGTCGTCGGGATCATGAATACAACATTCTCCCCTTCTTCAAAGCCAAGTTCAGACGGCAGATAGTAACCGAAATCTCCTGGCTTCGTATCAGCGAAATCGTAAGTCTTAGCCTTATAGACATTACACTTATCCGTAAAGAACAGAATATCGCTCTTGTTCTCTGTCTCATAACCCAGGAAGATCTCGTCATCTTCCTTCGTCTTGAGTTCACCCGCATTACGCATCGATACAAGAGAATGCTTCTTAAGATATCCGTGTCTTGTAAGCATAAGATGCAGACGGTAATCTGCTATCTCGACCGCAGGCGTAAATGCTTCAACAGTCTCATTGGCAATAAGCTGTGTACGTCTCTCCTGACCAAATTTAGCCGCTACATCCTTAAGGCTCTTGGATATAAGCGTATTGATCCTTCTGGGACTCTTAAGAATATCCTCAGTATCGGCAATATCTTCCTTTAGCTTATCTCTGTCAGCGATCCTGTTGACGATATACTGCTTATTGATGTTACGGAGCTTGATCTCAGCAACATACTCAGCCTGTTCCTTATCAATTCCGAAACCCTTCATCAAGTTGGGAACAACATCTTCCTCGAGCTCAGTATTGCGGATGATCTTAATCGCTTTATCGATATCAAGAAGAATTGCAGCAAGACCGTCGAGGAGATGGAGCTGACGTCTCATCTTATTAAGATTGAACTCAAGTTCTCTCGTAATGCACTGTCTTCTCCAGATAAGCCACTCATTGATGATTTCACGGACACCCATTACTCTCGGGGAGCCATTAATTAGGATATTAAAATTGCATGCAAACGTATCCTGAAGCTTTGTAAATCTGAAGAGCTTCTTCATGAGTGCTTCGTGATCCGTTCCGCGCTTGCAGTCTATGGTTATCTTAAGACCGTCAAGATCGGTCTCGTCTCTGATATCGGCGATTTCTTTTGCCTTACCTGCCTTAACAAGATCAGCAATGCTGTCGATGATTGCTTCAGAACTGGTGGAATACGGGATTTCCGTTATCTCGATAAGATTATTCTTTTTATCGATCTCATACTTGCTCCTGATAGGGATAGAACCCTTACCGGTCTCGTATATCTGTCTCATCTGCTCCTTATCGTAAAGGATCAGTCCGCCGCCCGAGAAATCGGGTGCAGGCAAATATTCAAGAAGGTCACAGTTGCTGTCCTTGAGATAAGCTTCTGTTGCCTCACATACTTCCTTAAGATTGAATGAACATATATTGGAAGCCATACCGACAGCGATACCCTGATTGCTGTTAACAAGGATCGCCGGGAATGTCGTAGGAAGCAACACGGGCTCCTTAAGAGTACCGTCATAGTTATCAACAAGATCGACGGCATTCTTATCGATGCCCTTAAAGATCTCACCACAGATTTTCTCGAGCCTGACCTCTGTATATCGGGGCGCTGCACACTGCATATCACGTGAATACTGCTTACCGAAATTACCCTTTGAATCAACATACGGATGAAGCAGAGCTGCATTACCCTTCGTCATACGCACCATGGTGTCATAGATAGCCTGATCACCGTGAGGATTGAGCTTCATAGTCTGTCCGACAACGTTGGCGGACTTTGTCCTGTTGCCGTTAAGGAGACCCATCTTATACATCGTATAGAGAAGCTTGCGGTGTGACGGCTTAAATCCGTCGATCTCGGGGATCGCTCTCGAAACTATTACACTCATAGCATAAGGCATATAGTTCATCTCGAGCATCTCCGTGATAGGCTGCTCTACTGCGGGCATATCCTTCGCATTTGTATCAGTAAGTCTCGCCTTCAGAGAGTCACTCTTCTTATCTTCGTTCTTTTTCTTCTTGCCAGCCATTCTTTTACTCCGTTATTAACCTATATCGAGCATATCGAGATACAGGTGTCCGTCCTGCTCGATATGAAGCTTTCTGCCTGCCAGATTGTCTCCCAGGAGAAGATCAAAGACCTCTGCAGTCTTCTGTGCATCCTCGGGACAGATCTTGATAAGCCTTCTGGTCTTGGGATTCATGGTCGTCTGCCACATCATCTCAGGCTCATTCTCACCGAGACCCTTTGATCTCTGGATCGTCAGGCATGAATTATCGTATTTTGCAAGTATATCCGCCTTCTCCTTCTCATTGAAAGCGAAAAGCGTCTCCTCCTGATCAGCCTTCTTCCCCTTAGGTCTGTATGTAATCTCAAAGAGAGGAGATTCTGCGACATAGACATGGCCTTTCTCAATGAGCGTAGGCGTAAGTCTGTAGATCATCGTCAGGATAAGAGTTCTTATCTGGAAACCGTCTACATCGGCATCGGTACAGATTATGATCTTATTCCACCGCAGATTATCGATATTAAAGGCGCTTATCTCTTTGTTATGCTTATCGCTTATCTCAACACCGCAGCCAAGGACCTTAAGAAGGTCAGTAATTATCTCACTCTTGAAGATCTGTGCATAATCGGCCTTGAGGCAGTTAAGGATCTTACCTCTGACGGGCATAACTGCCTGGAATTCGGCATCCCTGCCCATCTTAACAGAACCCAAAGCTGAATCACCCTCAACAATGTAGAGTTCTCTCTGATCGACATCCTTGCTCCTGCAGTCTACGAACTTCTTGATCCTGTTATTGATATCTATAGAACCCATCAGCTTCTTCTTGATGCTGACTCTCGTCTTCTCGGCATTCTCTCTAGAACGCTTATTAACAAGTATCTGTTCGATCACCTTCTCACCGGCCTGCTTATTCTCGATAAACCATATCTCGAGATTAGTCCTGATGAGCTGCGTCATATAATCCTGGATATACTTGTTATTGATCGCTTTTTTAGTCTGATTTGCATAAGAAGTCTGCGTGGAGAAAGTATTTGTAATGACTATGAGGGAATCTGCTATATCCTGGAAGGTGATCTTAGCCTCATTCGCCTTATACTTATCCTTCGTTTTTATCTGCTTATCTATCTCACTTAGGAACGCGCTTCTTACGGCCTTATCGGGAGAACCGCCATGCTCAAGGAAACTCGAGTTGTGGTAATACTCCATGGCATTGATCTCATTGTTGAAGCAGAAAGCAACCTCCGCCTTAACCTTGTACTCATCACGGTCATCACTGTCTCTGCCTTTGCCCTCACCGGTAAAGTAACAGGTCTCCGTAATGCCTCTCATATCAGAAAGCTCATCGCAGTAGCCCTTAATTCCTTCTTTATAAAGATATGTAAACTCTTCTCCGGAAAGCTCATCCTTCAGGACAAACTCAATACCGCTGTTAACGACTGACTGACGCTTTATTATCTCTTTAAAGCTATCCAAAGGAATAAAAGTCTCAGTAAAGACCTCGGAATCAGGCTTCCAACGCTGGATCGTACCGGTCCTCTTAAACCTGTAGGGCTCCTTCATTAGTTCCGTCACGGGCTCACCCTTACGGAATGACATCGTATACTTTGTGTGGTCTCTCATAACAGTAACATCGAAATACTCTGATGCATACTGGGTCGCACAGGCGCCAAGTCCGTTAAGACCAAGTGAAAACTCATAATCTCCGGCGCTGTTGTTAAGATACTTGCCGCCGGCATACAGTTCACAATAAACGAGTTCCCAGTTATATCTGTTCTCTTTCGTGTTGAAATCCAACGGAATTCCTCGGCCGAAGTCTTCTACTTCAATGGATCCGTCTTTGAATCTGGTAATTATTATCTGATTGCCGTAACCTTCTCTGGCTTCATCAATGGAATTAGACAGTATCTCAAAAAAAGAATGGATACATCCCTCAAGATTATCCGAACCGAAAATTACCGCAGGACGCTTTCTGACCCTGTCGGCTCCCTTGAGCATGGAAATACTGTCGTTACCGTACGCTTTCTTCGCTGCCATGTAATAAAGCAACCCCCAAAAATATTATAAAAACAATTATAGCATAACCTTTAAAATGTAAAGGTCATTGGCTCAAAGATGAGACAAAATTGAGATTATTTGAACTGGATAGACCCGACTAAAGGCTTATTATCCTCTCCAACTACCACCTTTGCCCAGTCATTCGGGGTTCCGGCATATGAGACATTAGCAAGAGCATCGCAGCCGTAGAAAGCAGCTTGACCGACTTTGGCAATGCCTGAACCCAAAGAAACCGAGTTAAGAGAGGGGCAGTTATAAAATGCAAAATCACCGATATCAGTCACGGAGTCTGGCAATGTAATGCTTGTAAGAGACAAGCATCCGCTGAATGAAGCATATCCCAGTGAAGCAACTGATGAAGGCACTTCAATACTCTGCAATGCAACGCACTTGCTGAAGGAATAATTTCCGATGCTCAAAATTCCCGAAGGCAATTCAACCATCTGAAGGGATGAACAACCTCCGAAAGCATTGTCCCCGATGTATGTTACGGTTCCCGGTATTCTTACGGAAACAAGACTTGTACAGCAACTGAAAGCACCGGATTCTATGCTCGTGATCCCTTCCGGCAGATTAATATTGGCAAGAGAAGAACAACCCCAGAAAATATCCTTGGGGATTATCGTCTGTTCTGCAGGAAGGCTTATGGAAGTAAGATTGGTGCACTTTGCAAATGCACTTTCGCAAACATATGTAACGCTCTCCGGCAAGGAAACAGAGGAAAGATTTGTACAGCCGTAAAAACCGGCAACACCGATTCTCATCAATCCGTCGGGGAAAGAAACATTTACAAGGTTTACGGCACCTTCAAAAGCTCCCGCCTCAATTCTCTTTACTGTATCAGGAAGATGATAATCAGATTCCGTCTTAGCCGGAGCGTATCTGAAAAGGCGGTTTTCTGCAAGATTGAAAAGATTACCTTCTACAGACTTAAAGATCTCATTCTCATCAGGAACGTTAATCTCACAAAGATTCGGACAGTCGATAAAAGCAAAATCCTCAAGATCTGTTAAGGAAGCATTCAAATTGATTTTCTCCAGATGAGAAGAATATCTGAAGGCATTGATATTGATGCGTACAACAGAATCAGGCACCGTAAATTCAGTATCTGTCTTACCTGATGCATATGCAACAAGTTCAGTCATATCCTTATTGTAGAGAACACCGTCACTTACAGTATATACTGTATTGCCTTCAGCAACGGCAATCTCAGTAAGATTAGGCAATTCTGTAATGTTATATGCTTCAATAGCATTTACGGATGCCGGAATTGTAACCTTCGTGACATTCTTACACTTTGACATCAGAGATCCGGGAATCACATTGATTCCTTCCTGAATAACGATCTCCTTGACATCGGCAAAATCAGGCTTACCAAGACCGGAAGTTACAGTAATTGCTCCATCAAGTGATCCGGGGCCGGCAATAACAGCTTTGCCGCTCTCATCCAAAGTCCATATGCACTGCCCTACTGTACCTTTATATCCTGATTTCTTCAGATACTGCAGTACAAACATACCGCATACAACCAGAACAAGAATTCCAAGTATGACTATTAAAGTAATAAGCAGACCCTTGCCGGGACGCTTGGATTTATTGATTTTTTCCATTTTTAACCCCTCAAAAGAATAATCCAACTTCTTATTTTAATATTCTATGTCTATTTTGGGAAGTGTTAATTATTCTTGAGGTATACAGCCTTGGTCAAAAGCTATCACTACTATTTTGTGAGTTTGTCTTTCAATGTATTGACCTGTTCCTGACTGATCGTGACATCATCAAGCAGGAAAGCTTCAGCATAAGGCACAAAATCAACATTTGTAATATCAAAATCCTCATCAACACCCATTATCATCCTGATCATGTCATCAAACAGGTTTTCCTTGATAAGTCTGTATTTCTCCGGTTCGTTGAATTCTGCAATTCCATAATAATTGAAATACGTCATCATATAGTCTTCGAGCATTTCATCATAAGTCGCACCCGCAAGCATCTCGAAAAGGATAATAACAAAGCCCGTTCTGTCCTTCCCCTCAGTACAGTGAACAAGATATGGCCCGTCATGATCTATCATCTCAATTATCCCGTTAACAAGCTTATCCATAAAATCCGGAGAACTGTAATTTGCAGAAAGTGACAACAAACCAACGTCTCCGCGTTCATACAGTTCAGCATAATAATCAGAACTGAAATCGTCAGAAGCCATATATCCCTGAACTTTGCTTTCATTGTCAGCAAGATCAAGAATATAATTTACACCTGCTTCCCGCATAAGCGAATCCACATAATGAGCTCTGTTATGCTGGTTATCACAAGGCGAAGCAGATCTGTAAAGGAAATCACTCTTAAGGTTCCCCACATTGCAACTTCTGAAATTGGCAAATATCTCATCGCTCGGATACAGTTCCCTATCGTCAAGATAAGTGATGTTTCTCGCATCCTGAATACCCAGATACTTTCCCCTCTCGTTAAGTTCAATGTAAGCTGTATCATCTTCTGACAGTTCAGCAACAATAAACATATCGTCGCCAAAATTGCAGGCATACTTGATATAATCATAGCCCGGATAACCAATAAGCAGTTTTTCACCGGGTTTTACATAATAACCGTTATAATAAGGAATATCCAACTGGGAATACCCGTTGGAGAAATACACGTTTACGCTGTCTCCAAATTCAAATCCATATTCGTTGTTAAAGTCATCAATGGTGATCTCGATATACACGCCGCCAAATTCGGGCTCATGAATCACTCCCACTTCACCGGTCTTTATACTGTCCTGCTTTGATGCACATGCAGCAAAATGAAAAACAAGGGCAAAAACCAAGAAAAAAGAAATAATTCGCTTCATAACTGCTCCCCTTTGTATTATGTCATATCAGTAAGCTTGATATTCCTGACCTTTCTTAAAGCAATAAGGTTTACGATTACTGTAAAGAATAATGTGATCACTATACCTAATATCCATCCAATATAACTGATACTTCTGTCAAATCGGAAGAATGCCTGTTCCATCGCTCTAACGATACCGTATGCGATTCCCGATCCCATCGATATGCCAAGAATGATACCGGCAATTGTCGTAATGACCGTCTCCCGAAGTATATATCCTATCGTCTCACCGGTAGTAAACCCGTTAATACGCATAACAGTAATCTCGCGCATCTTCTGCATAACATAGATGTTTGTAAGATTCAGAAGGACAACGCCAGCCATAATCCCTGCCATTAGGATAAACAAAATGATTATCGTGTTAATGACTGATGTGGATGATCTGAATACAGCTTTGTCTTCGTCAGCATTGACCAGATCAACGAATCCATCGATCTTTTTCAGGTCGTCAGCCACTTTTTGAGGATCCGCACCATTAAGACGCACATAGAAAGTATTCGGCAT
>Ga0247611_10006518_pt1 | contig 14952 bp, 7 predicted proteins | sample 177DNAGHGhighgp2_FD_192422 | JGI IMG/M metagenome (GOLD analysis project Ga0247611, IMG submission 192422) | Sheep rumen microbial communities from Palmerston North, Manawatu-Wanganui, New Zealand - 1770 DNA GHGhigh gp2 | ecosystem: Host-associated > Mammals > Digestive system > Stomach > Rumen ...
TATGCTGACAGAGAAGACGATGGAGAAGCTGCGGATACTCGCAGAGTCGGCGAAGTACGACGTGTCGTGCTCGTCGAGCGGCACTGTGCGCAAAGGCAAGCAGGGCATGGTGGGCTCTACGGTGGGCGGCGTGGGCATCTGCCACTCGTTTGCCGACGACGGACGTTGCATCTCGCTGCTGAAGGTGATGCTCACCAACTACTGCATGTACGACTGTGCCTACTGCATCAACCGCCGGAGCAACGACATCAGGCGGGCGACGCTCTCTGTCAGCGAACTGGAGGAGATTACGATGGAGTTTTATCGCAGGAACTACATCGAGGGCCTGTTTCTGTCGAGTGGGGTGGTGCGTAACCCCGACTACACGATGGAACGTCTGGCTGCCATTGCCCGCGACCTGAGGACGGTGCATCGCTTCAACGGCTACATCCACCTGAAGAGCATCCCCGGCTGTTCGCAGGAACTGCTTAACGAGGCGGGACGCTATGCTGACCGCATGAGCGTCAACATCGAAATCCCCAAAGAGGAGTCGCTGAAGCTGTTGGCACCCGAGAAGGACCATCAGAGCGTGTTCCAGCCCATGCGCCTCATCCAGCAGGGCGTGCTGGAGAACAAGGAGGACCGCAGGAAATACCGCTATGCGCCGCGCTTTGTGCCGGCGGGGCAATCGACGCAGATGATTGTCGGTGCCACGAAGGAGACAGACAAGGATATTCTCACGATGTCGTCGATGCTCTACGGCCAGCCCACCATGCGCCGCGTCTATTATTCAGGCTATGTCAGTGTCAACACCTACGACCCACGGCTGCCGGTGCTGAAGCAGCCGCCTCTGGTACGCGAGAACCGACTCTATCAGGCCGACTGGCTTCTGCGCTTCTACCACTTCAGGGTGGACGAGATTGTGGACGACGGGCACGCAAACCTCGACTTAGAGGTGGACCCGAAACTGGCATGGGCATTGCGCCATCCAGAGGCGTTCCCGGTAGACATCAATACCGCCGACTACGAGCAGCTGCTGCGTGTGCCAGGTTTGGGCACGAAGTCTGCCTGGCTGATTGTAAACTCGCGCCGCTTCAGTCGCCTCACGTCATTCGACCTGAAGAAGATGGGTGTGGTGATGAAGAAGGCCAAGTACTTCATTACCTGCAACGAACTCACCTCGCAGTTTTCCCAGCCCATCATCGGCATCAACGAGCTGCGCCCGGAACGGCTGCGGCCACTGCTCATCTCGAAGGCACAGCAGAAGCGGGCGGCAGAAGAGCGACAACTGAGGCTGGACTTCGGAGATGATGAAGACAACGGATAAGAAACTGACGGTGCGATGACGGTATATGTGTTTGACGGAACAATGGACGGCCTGCTGACGGCAGTGTTCGACGCATTTCTTTTGAAGGAGCAGCCAGAGCAGCTGCTGGCTGAAGGCGATGTGCTGCCGTTGTTCTGCGACCATACCTATCACGTGACGACAGACGAGGAAAAGGCGCAACGGGTATGGGCTGGACTGGAGAAGAAACTGCCGTGCGAGGCGCTGCGACTGATTTCCGTCAGCTGGCTGTCGGAACTGAGGGAGCTGAACACGCCGCTATTCCTATATATATGTAAGGTGTTCCGTCAGGGGGATATATCGCGTAACTTTGCCGACGCTGATGTGCTGGCTGTGACGAACATCGCCCGCCGCGTGCTGCACGAGCAGTTGAGGATGAAGCAGTTCATCCGTTTCCAGAAGGCGAAGGACGGAACTTATCTGGGCGTCGTCTCGCCGGACCATAACGTGCTGCCCACGATCATTGCCCACTTTCAGGACCGCTTCAATGACCAGCCGTGGCTGATATACGATGCGAAGAGGCACTATGGCTACTATTATGGAGCCTCTCCCAACCCCTCCAAAGGGAGGGGGGACGTGATACGCGTGACGTTTGAGGACGAAAGCGCCGTGCCCTTCGACTTGCGGAACGGCAAGATGGATGCCGAGGTGCTGAGCGATGATGACCAGTTACTCCAGAACCTCTGGCGCACCTACTTCAAGGCCATCTGCATCAAGGAGCGCATGAATCCCCGCAAGCAGTTGCAGGACATGCCGCGCCGCTATTGGAAATACATGACAGAAAAGAATTAAGATGATGACACAGAAATACGCATTATTCTTCGACATCGACGGCACGCTGGTGAGTTTCCAGACGCACGAGATACCCGCATCGACCATCCTCGCGCTCACGCAGGTCAAGGCCAACGGTTCGAGGGTGTATATCGCCACGGGCCGTCCACCATTGATTATCACTAATCTGGGGGATATTGAGCACCTCATTGATGGCTATATCACCATCAACGGTGCTTTGTGCTATGTGGGCGATGAACTGATTAATTGCCAGCCCATCCCGAAGGAAGACGTGATGACCTGTCTGAAGGACTGTCAGGAGAAAGGCAACAGCCTGATAGTGGTAGGCCGTCATGATGTGGCGGTAGTCGACGTCAACGGGGATGTAGACCGCATCTTCCGTCAGATGCTTGCCGTGAGGAATCTCGACAAGGCCGCGTCGCTGGACGTCGTATTGCAACAGGACATTCTGCAGCTGACGGCCTTCTTCCCCGCCGACTACGAGCCCGAGCTGATGGCCCGTATGCCGCAATGCGTGTCAGGCCGCTGGCATCCGGAGTTTACCGACATCACCGCCAACGGTGCAGACAAGGGCAAAGGCATCCTGGCGATAGCTCGCCATGAGGGCTTTGACGTCAGTCGCACGATGGCCTTTGGCGACGGCGGCAACGACACTTCGATGATTCTCCAGGCCGGCATCGGCGTCGCCATGGGCAACGCCATCGACGCCCTCAAGCAACAGGCCGACTACGTCACCACCTCCGTTGACGACGACGGCATACTGAACGCCCTGCGGCACTTCAACGTCATATAGTATTGTCGCTCCTGTTCGGGCATTTTCTCTATGGCATAGCGGAGCATGGTTCGTGGCATTTCTTGGGCGTGCTGACGGAGGAAGTCCCTTAACAAGTCCATGGATACGCGCTTGCCCATTTCGCGCAGCATCCAGCCGACGGCCTTGTGCATGAGGTCGTGCGGATGATGCAGATGTATCTCGGCATAGCGCAGGCACCATGACGGGTCGCCCATCTGGGACGTCTTCCACGAGCATACAATGCTCATGCGCTGTTTCCAGAGGTTTTCGCTCTGTGCCAAGCCGTCGAGCACCTTTATCTTATAGTCCCTGTCTCCCAGGTTTGTGGGTAGGAGGAGCCAGTGGCCGAGAATCTTGTGGACGGAGAGATCGACCAAGTCCCAGTTGTTGGCTCGCTCAGCGTACTGCAAGTAGAATGTGACGATTGCGTCGCGGTCGCGGATGGCCTTTTCGTCATTCTCCAATCGTTTCGTTGCCAGTCTTTCAAACTTCGCCACAAGAATCAGCAGTCCGCAGAGCCTCACTTCGTGCCAGCGGCTGTTGAGCAAGACGGGGATTTCGGTCAGGGGGAAATCCTTGGGCACTGCCTTGACAACCTCGCGTGTCTGCGGCACCTTCAGGCCCAGGAACTCGTCGCCCTCGCCATACTCACCGGGCCCCGTCTTGAAGAAGCCCATGAGTATCCGCCGCTGCTCGTCATTATACAGCGACTCCATATAGCTGATAATCTCGTTAGCCGTCATGATGCTTCTTTATTGTTTTGTATTTGCGACAGGACGATGCGGATTTCGTCGTAGGTGACGTCGGGCGGACAGAGGTTCTTGATGGCTGTAGAGCCGTTGTCGGTACCTGTCTTGCTGACGACGCGGTTGATGGCCTGCTGGTGCTCAACGGGTACGAGGTCGTCGAGAGACACCTCTCCGGAGGCTATGTAGCGGGCGAGGTGGCCGAGGACAGTGCCCAAAGTAACGCTTCGCGATTTGGCGATGAGGTCGGGGTTCATGCCCTGCTGATATAATTGTAACGACACCTCCCACGTCTTAGGCTTTGCTTCTTTGGGTGCCGGGGGTGCTTTGAGAGCTTTGGACTTGCGCTGTCGTTTGGGTTTAACGTCACCTTCGCTGAGGGCATCGAGCATCGACATCTGCTTTTCGTGCAGATAGTGGTCAACAGTAAATCCTTGGTCGGCCATCTTCAGCAGCAGATAGCGACGGGCCAGCCATGCCTGTTTGAGGTCGGGTAGGGCATTGTTGAGGCGGCGTGTGGCCTGTTTGTTGTTAGTATCGACTTTGGCACTGAGCTCTATGGGTTTGGCGAGGATGTCGCGCAACTGGTCGGCAAAGTATTCGGCACTACGTCTCACGCGGTCGAGGAAGTCGGCCTCGCGCAGGGCCTCGATGGGCATGCCTTGGATTTTCTGCTGCCATTTGGCAGCGACGTCGATGATGCGCTGACGGATGTCTTGCAACGTCTGGTCGTGCAGATGCTTCAGCGAGACGTGACTGTGGTAGAAGAACTCGGCGAAGATGCGCACCATCGACTCCTCCAGATTAAGGATGGCACGGAAGTCGAAGAGCTGTAGGAGCAAGTAGCGCTCGTACTCCTGCTTGAGCTGGGGCAGTTGCTGGATGCTGCGCTCGGCCTCGCTCTCCTGTTGGGCGATGTAGGAATCTACGCGCTCGTCGTTGATGACGGCATGGGCATCCAGGGGGGAAGCGAGCACGAGACCTTCGAGCGTACGGCAGCGGCTCAGGGCAACGTACACCTGACCGGGGGCAAAACTCTGGTTGGCATCGATGATGGCACGGTCGAACGTCAGGCCCTGGCTCTTGTGGATGGTGATGGCCCACGCCAGTCGCAGGGGCAGTTGCTTGAAGGTGCCTTGCACCTCGCTCTCTATCTCACGCGTCTTCTCGTTCAGCGTATAGCGCGTGTTCTCCCACTCCAGGGGTTCCACCTCGATGGCCTCTGCATCGCCCTCGCAATAGACGGTCAGACTGTTGTCGCTAGCCTCCGTCACACGCCCGATGCGACCATTATAATATTTGTGTTCGCCAGAGGGGTCGTTCTTGACGAACATCACCTGTGCACCCTCCTTCAGCACCAGCGTCTCGGCGGTGGGGTAGGAGTATTCGGGGAACGTGCCCTTGACCTCTGCCCGATACTGGTACGAGCGGCCTGGCAGCTTCTGCAGTTCCGACTCGTTGTAGAAGTTGGCGAGGTTGTTGTGGGTGGTCAGGCGGATGTACGGCTCTTCGGGACGGGGGATGAACGTGGGCTGACAGCGGCTGTTCAGCCTTGCCAGTGCCTCTGCCGACGGCTGTCCCTCGCGTATCTCGTTCAGGAGGGCAATGAACGACTCGTCCTGCTGGCGATAGACATGGGTGAGCTGGATGGTCACGTAGTCAATCTGCTGCAGGGCCTTCGAACCGAAGAAGTACGGCGTGTCGTAGTAGGGATTCAGCATGCGCTCGTCCTCGGGCGTGACGACGGGCGTCAACTGTGCCAGGTCGCCAATCATCAGCAACTGCATGCCACCGAAGGGTTGCCCATGTTCGCGGAAGCGGCGCAGCACGGCATCGATGGCGTCCAGCAGGTCGGCACGCACCATCGATATCTCGTCGATGATGAGCAGGTCGGACGAGGCAATAATCTTGCGCTTCTCCTTGCCGAAGTCGAACTTGCTCTCCACCTTTGCGCCAGGCACATAGGGTGAGAACGGCAGCTGGAAGAACGAGTGGATGGTGACGCCGCCGGCATTGATGGCTGCCACACCCGTCGGTGCCACCACGATGGGCCGCTTGCGCGAGTGCTCCATCACAGTCTTCAGGAACGTCGTCTTGCCCGTTCCTGCCTTGCCCGTCAGAAATATGCTGCGCCCCGTACTCTCCACGAAGTCCCACGCCGTGCGCAGCTCGTTGTTTCGTTCCATAGTAATAAACGTTTGAACTGCAAAGATACGAAAAAACGAGGGCAGAACAAAATAAATCTGTTTATTTTTTTATGCCGAGTGCCAGTAACTTCGCCATCGTGATGGCAAAGATACTATTTGTCTTTGAGATAGGTGGCAACCTTCGCTGCTGTCTGTTTGCCGCTGGCCATAGCGCGGACGACGAGACTGGCGCCGTTCTGGGCATCGCCGCAGACGAAGACGTTTTGGGGGTATTCAGGATGCTCGGGCTTCAGAAATCCCATAGCCAGCAGAACCAGTTCGGCCTTGATGATTTCGGGTTCGCCCTTCTCTACCATGATGGGACGACCGCCCTCCGGATTGGGCTGCCAGTCAATCTCCTGCACTTTGACGCCTGTCAACTTACCATCCTTTCCCAGGAACTCCAAGGTGTTGATGTTCCAGCGACGGGTACAGCCTTCCTCATGACTTGAAGTAGTCTTGAGGGTTCGGGGCCAGTTGGGCCATGGGTTCTGTGGGTCTTCGGGGCCTTCAACGGGTTTGGGCATAATCTCTATCTGAGTAACGCTCTTGCAACCCTGACGGTGAGCCGTACCAATGCAGTCACTACCCGTATCACCACCACCAATCACGAGCACGTCCTTGCCCTTGGCAGTCACGCGCTCGTCTTTGCCGAACTCCATACCAGCCAGCACGCGGTTCTGCTGCGACAGCATCTCGAGGGCAAAGTGAACGCCCTTCAGTTCTCGGCCTGGGGCCTTGAGGTTGCGGGCAGTAGGTGTACCTGATGCAATCACGATTGCATCGAATTGATAATGGATAATGGATAATGGATAATTATCGGGGGCGGAGCAATTGTCAATTGTCAATTTTCCATTATCAATTGATACGGCATAGCCGTATACAAACTCGATGCCTTCTTGTTCGAGCAGGGCGATGCGGCGGTCGATGATGGCCTTGTTCAGCTTGAAGTTGGGAATACCATAGCGCAGCAATCCACCTGCGGCCTCGTTCTTCTCGAAGACGGTGACCTGGTAGCCCATCAGGTTCAGGTCGTTGGCAGCGGCGAGTCCGGCAGGTCCGGCACCGATGACCGCCACCTTCTTGCCGTTCCGCTCGATGTCGGTCCTGGGCTGAATAAAACCCTCCTGGAAGGCCATCTCCGTAATCGCAGCCTCGTCTTCGCGGTTGGTGGTAGGCTCGTGGTTGAAGCGGTTCAGCACGCAGGCTTTCTCACACAGCGCCGGACAGATGCGACCCGTGAACTCAGGGAAGGGGTTCGTACTGTTCAGCAAGCGGTAGGCCTGCTCCCAGTCGCCTTTATAGAGTGCGTCGTTCCATTCCGGAGCCTTGTTGCCCAGCGGACAGGCCCAGTGGCAGAAGGGTACGCCACAGTCCATGCAGCGGCTTGCCTGCAGTTTACGTTCGCGAGTGCTGAGTGTCTGCTCCACCTCGCCAAAGTCGTGGATTCTATCGTGAATCGGACGGTAACCCGCCTCCTGGCGGTGTATCTCTAAAAATGCTTTCGGATTTCCCATGATAACAATTGATAATTGATAATTGACAATTGATAATTAATAGTCTCTCTGGATGTCGGCAATCTTCTCGTGCAGACGTGCCATCTTCTCTTCTTCGAGCACGCGCTTGTACTCGATGGGCACTACCTGGATGAAGTCCTCGATGTAGCGGTGCCAGTCGTCGAGCATCCGTCCGGCCAGTGCGCTGCCCGTATGCAGATAGTGCTGGCGGATGAACTCGAGCAGTTCCTTGCGCGATACGCTGTCCTCGACCAGCGAGAGCTCGACCATGTCCATGTTACAGAAGTAGTCGAAGGTGTGGTCGGGGTCGTAGACGTAGGCCACGCCGCCCGACATACCGGCGGCGAAGTTGCGGCCCGTCTTGCCGAGTACGACGACGCGACCGCCGGTCATGTACTCGCAGCAGTGGTCGCCAGCACCCTCGATGACGGCGATGGCTCCCGAGTTGCGCACGCCGAAGCGCTCGCCCACCTTACCGTTAATATAGAGCTCGCCGGAGGTAGCACCGTACAATCCCGTGTTACCGGCAATGATGTTCTCCTCAGCCTTGAAGTCGTCGCTGCGACGTGCAGGGGGCAGGATGCTGATGCGACCACCGCTCAGACCCTTGCCAAAATAGTCGTTGGTCTCGCCCTCCAGGCGGATGTCGATACCTTTCACTGCAAATGCGCCGAAACTCTGGCCAGCCGAGCCCTTGAACTTGATCTTGATGGTCCCCTCGGGCAGGCCTTCCTCGCCGTATTTCTTGGCGATGACGCCGCTGAGCATGGTGCAGGCGGCACGGTCGGTATTCTTGATGGCGTAGTCGAGCGTCACCTCCTCCTGGTTGTCAATGGCCTTCTGGGCGGCGCGGATAATCTCCTCGTCCTTGACACCGCTCACCTTCGTATAGGCCCCGAGGTCCCAATACAGCGCCTTGTCCGTCTCGGGCTTATGCAGCAGTCGTCCGAAGTCTATTGTCTTCCACTTCTCGGCGGCATCAGCGTACCCGCCGCTGTTGTTCTCGACGGTTTTGCCGTCGAGCGCCTTTATCTCGATCATCTCCGTATGCCCGATAATTTCCTTCAGGCTGTGCACGCCCATCTCACTGAGGTACTCGCGCACCTGCTGAGCCAAGAACGTGAAGAAGTTCACCACGTACTCCGCCCTTCCCTCGAAGTGCTTGCGCAACTCCGGGTTCTGCGTAGCCACGCCCATCGGGCAGGTATTGGTGTTACATTTTCTCATCATCACGCAGCCCAGCACAATCAGCGGCAGCGTACCAAACGAGAACTCGTCGGCACCCAGCATCGCCATGATTACCACGTCCTTGGCCGTCTTCAACTGGCCATCCGTCTGCAGGCGCACCTGGTTACGCAGCCCGTTCATCACTAAGGTCTGCTGCGTCTCAGCGAGACCAATCTCGGGCGAGATGCCCGCAAACCTCATGCTGCTGGCAGGGCTGGCACCCGTACCACCCTCGGAACCGCTGATGACGATGAGGTCGGCCTTGGCCTTGGCGACGCCAGCGGCAATCGTTCCCACGCCACTCTCGGCTACGAGCTTCACGCTCACGGCAGCCGTCGGGTTGATGTTCTTCAGGTCGAAGATGAGCTGTGCCAGGTCCTCAATCGAATAGATGTCGTGATGAGGCGGCGGCGAAATGAGCGAGATGCCGGGGATGGCGTTGCGCGTCTTGGCGATAATCTCGTTCACCTTGAAGCCGGGCAACTGTCCGCCCTCACCAGGCTTAGCACCCTGCGCCACCTTGATCTGTATCTCCTCAGCGTTCACCAGGTATTCGGCGGTCACGCCGAAACGACCTGATGCAATCTGCTTGGTCTTGCTCGACAGGCTCACGCCGTCCACCTCCGTGTGGTAGCGGGCGTTATCCTCGCCACCCTCACCCGTATTGCTACGTGTACCGAGTTTGTTCATCGCGATGGCCAGTGCCTCGTGGGCCTCGATGCTCAGTGCACCGAACGACATAGCACCCGTGACGAAGTGCTTCACGATGCTTTCCACAGGCTCCACCTCGTCGAGACTCACCCCCTGCCCCTCTCTGTGAGAGAGGGGAGTAGATACCTTCTTAAAGGTGAGGAAGTCGCGCAGGAAGATGGGGGATTCCTTTTCGTCCACCGTCTTCGCCCACTCCTTGAATTTATCGTAGTTGCCCTGGCGGCAAGCCAACTGCAACGTCGCAATCGTCTCGGGGTTCCAGGCGTGCTTGATGCCGTCCTTCCTCCACGAGAACTGCCCGTTATTAGGAAGGTAGCTACTCTCCTCCCTCGTAGGGAGGGGCTGGGGGAGGGTCTTTAGCCTGATGGCATCCCGCGCAATCTCCTTCAGTCCTACACCGCCTATGGTGCTCACCTCTGTGCCGAAGTATCTCCGCAGCAGGTCCTCACTGAGACCGATGCTCTCGAAAATCTTCGCACCACGATACGAGCGGATGGTCGAGATACCCATCTTCGACATGATCTTCTTCAGACCTTTATCCACCGCCTTGATGTAGTTCTTCTCGGCGGTAGCATACTCTTCCTGTATCTTGTGCTTCTTCACCAGGTCGTCGAGCACGGCGAAGGTCATATACGGGCACAGTGCGCTGGCACCGTAACCCAGCAACAGGGCGGCGTGCATCACCTCGCGAATCTCACCGCTCTCTACAATCAGTGCCGTCTGCACACGCTTGCCCACGCTAATCAGATAGTGGTGAACAGCCGATACGGCAAGTAGCGATGGTATGTAGAAGAGACCCTCCTCCTGCCCCTCCCTGTGAAGGAGGGGAGTAGATACTTCCGCATCTTCTACCTTATCAGTCAATATAATGTAGTTCACGCCCTCATCCACGCAGGCCTCTGCATCCTTGCATAACTTATCAAGAGCAGCCCTTAGCGCTTCTCCAGCTTGAGTGTAATCACTCCCCTCCCTCACAGGGAGGGGTAAGGGGGAGAGTCTGAAAGTCATGGGCAACTTCTTGGTATTGAATCCCTTATAGCGGATGTTGCATAATATATCGAGTTGTGTGTTGGTCAATACGGGTTGTGGCAGACGCACCATCTTGCAGTTCGAGGCATCGGGCGTCAGGATGTTCGTACCTACGGCACCGATATACTCCGTCAGGCTCATCACCAACTCCTCACGGATGGGGTCGATGGCGGGGTTCGTCACCTGGGCAAACTGCTGGCGGAAGTAATTGAAGAGCACCTGCGGACGGTCGCTGATGACAGCCAGTGGGGTGTCGTTACCCATGGCTGCTACAGGCTCCTGTCCGGCTGTCGCCATCGGGATGATGGTCTTGTCGATGTCCTCCTGACCGAAGCCGAAGGTCACCAGCTTGCCCGTCAGATTGCTCACGCTGTTGTCTATGTGGCGACCGCTCTTCAACTTCTCCAGCTGCACACGGTTCTCGTTCAGCCACTCGCGGTAAGGATGGGCCTTGGCCAGCTTCTCCTTGATTTCACCGTCATAGTAGATTTTACCCTCTTGGGTGTCTATCAGCAGAATCTTACCCGGCTGCAGGCGGCCCTTGCTCACTACGTCGCTGGGGTCAAAGTCCATGACGCCAACCTCCGAGGCTACCACCATCATACCACTCTTGGTGATGGTATAGCGGCTGGGGCGCAAGCCGTTTCTGTCGAGCATACCGCCGGCATAGCGGCCGTCGCTGAACAGCAGGGCTGCAGGACCGTCCCACGGCTCCATCAGGATGGAGTGGTATTCGTAGAATGCCTTCAGGTCCTCACTGATGGGGTTTTTGTCGTTGAAGCTCTCAGGCACCAGGATAGCCATCGCCTGCGGCAGCGAGAGTCCGCTCATCATCAGGAACTCGAAGACGTTGTCGAGTGAGGCCGAGTCGCTCATGCCGTCCTGCACGATGGGGCGCAGGTCCTTGATGTCGCCCAAGGCCTCGCTGCTCAGCACGCTCTCGCGGGCCTTCATCCAGCCGCGGTTGCCACGAATAGTATTGATCTCGCCGTTGTGTGCCAGCAGGCGGAAAGGCTGAGCCAGCTTCCATTTGGGGAACGTATTCGTTGAGAAGCGCGAGTGAACCAGTGCCAGGCCGCTTGTAAAGTAAGCGTTCGACAGGTCGGGGAAATAGCGACGCAACTGGCCGCTGGTCAACATACCCTTATAGATGATATTCTTAGTGGAGAGGGAACAGATGTAAAAAGACTCTCCCCCCTGCCCCTCCCTGTGAGGGAGGGGAGTAGATGGCTCTTCCATTTTGGCTACCCTATTCTCAATTCTCTTTCTTATTATATATAGTGTGCGCTCGAATGCCTTCTCTTCTTCGTATGGAGTGTAATCACTCCCCTCCATAACAGGGAGGGGCTGGGGGGTGGGTCCTCTCTTCACGAAAATCTGCTTGATGTCCGGTTCTACCTCGCGAGCGGCTGCACCCAACACCTCAGGGTTCGTAGGAACAGCCCTCAGGTGCATCAGTGTCAGTCCCTCGCGCTCAATCTCCTCGATCATCACGCTCAGGATGTCCTGCTGTATCTTCTCGTCTTTCGGCAGGAATACCAGTCCTGTGCCGTACTTCCCTTTTTCAGGCACGGGGATACCCTGCAACAGAATAAACTCATGCGGTATCTGTACCATGATACCGGCACCGTCGCCAGTCTTGTCACGGGTTTCAGCGCCTCGGTGTTCCATGTTTTCCAGCACTTTCAGTGCATTGTCCACCAGTTCATGACTCTTTCCACCGTGGATATTTACCACCATACCCACACCGCAAGCATCGTGCTCGTAGTCCTGTTGGTAGAGTCCTTTGTTGATTTTACATTTTGTCATATTATGCTTACTTTTACTTTCTCTTTGTCTGTTTTCGACTGCAAAGGTAATGCAAATTGTCGGAATTGACAATAATTTGCTTTCTATTTTTCGGTTCTGTTGTCGCCGAAAATGTCACTTTGTTCGTTTCTGCCGTCTTTTCTTGTCAATCTGTCAATAATTGCCCCCCTCCGCAACCCCCGCATCTTTACACTTTGACAATTGCGTCCGTTTTTAACAATCAAAATGACAATAAAGATGACGTGATTCGTGACAAATCGTTGTAACTTTGCACCAGAAATGAAGCAAATGGTTAGTAATTTAAAGTAAAAAGACTTATGGAAACATTAAGATTTCAGGTTGTCGGTGAGGCATTCAAGAAGAAGCCGCTCGACGTAAAAGTACCCAGTGAGAGGCCTTGCGAGTATTTCGGCAAGAAGGTTTTCAATCGCGAAAAGATGTACAAGTACCTGCCGAAGGACGTGTACGAGAAGATGGTTGACGTCATTGATAATGGCGCACGTCTCGACAGGACCGTTGCCGATGCTGTTGCTGCTGGCATGAAGCAGTGGGCAACAGAGAACGGGGTCACTCACTATACACACTGGTTCCAGCCGCTGACAGAGGGAACCGCTGAGAAGCACGACTCGTTCATCGAGCACGACGGCAAGGGCGGTATGGTGGAGGAGTTCTCCGGAAAACTGCTCGTCCAGCAGGAGCCGGACGCCTCGTCCTTCCCCTCTGGTGGCATCCGCTCTACCTTCGAGGCTCGCGGCTACTCGGCTTGGGACCCCACATCACCCGTGTTCATCATCGACGATACACTGTGTATTCCTACCGTGTTTATCAGTTATAGCGGTGAGGCACTCGACTATAAGGCACCGCTGCTGCGGGCCCTGCATGCCGTGAACGTGGCTGCCGTGGATGTGTGCCACTATTTCGACCCCTCCGTCAAGAAGGTTACATCGAACCTGGGATGGGAGCAGGAGTACTTCCTCGTGGACGAGGGCTTGTATGCTGCACGTCCCGACCTGCTGCTGACAGGCCGTACACTGATGGGGCACGACTCGGCCAAGAACCAGCAGATGGACGACCACTATTTCGGTGCCATCCCCGAGCGCGTGCAGGCCTTTATGAAGGACCTGGAGATTGCCGCCCTGGAACTGGGCGTTCCCTGTAAGACGCGTCATAACGAGGTGGCTCCCAACCAGTTTGAGCTGGCTCCTATCTTCGAGGAGACCAACCTGGCCGTCGACCACAACATGATGCTGATGTCGCTGATGAAGAAGATTGCCCGCAAGCACGGATTCCGTGTGCTGCTGCACGAAAAGCCCTTCGATGGCATCAACGGTAGCGGTAAGCACAACAACTGGAGCCTGAGCACCGATAACGGCATCCTGCTGCATGCTCCTGGCAAGACTGCCGAGCAGAACCTACGCTTTGCAACGTTCATCGTGGAGACCCTGATGGGCGTCTATAAGCACAACGGACTGCTGAAGGCCAGCATCATGAGTGCCACCAACGCCCACCGTCTGGGTGCCAACGAGGCACCGCCCGCCATCGTGTCGTCGTTCCTCGGCAAGCAGGTGAGCGAACTGCTCGACCACATCGAGAAGGCCGACGTGGACAACATCCTCGCTATGGCTGGCAAGCAGGGACTGAAGATGGACATCCCGGAGATTCCCGAACTGTTCATCGACAATACCGACCGTAACCGCACGTCGCCCTTTGCCTTTACAGGCAACCGCTTCGAGTTCCGCGCCGTGGGTTCTGAAGCTAACTGCGCCAGTGCCATGATTGCCCTGAACAGTGCCGTGGCTGAGGCTCTCGTTGACTTCAAGAAGCGTGTCGACGCCAAGATTCCCGAGTTTGAGAAGAAGCTTGCCGGCACTGAGCACAGCGCCAAGTTCCACGCCATCATCGACGTGCTGCGCGACGACATCAAGACCTGCAAGCCCATCCGCTTCGACGGCAACGGCTACAGCGACGAGTGGGTCATCGAGGCCGAGAAGCGCGGACTCGATGTGGAGAAGTCGTGCCCGAAGATCTTCGAGCGCTACCTTGACGAGGAGAGCATCCAGATGTTCGAGGGTCTCGGCGTGATGACAAAGAAGGAGCTGGAGGCACGCAACGAGGTGAAGTGGGAGACCTATACGAAGAAGATTCAGATTGAGGCCCGTGTGCTTGGCGACCTCTCGATGAACCATATCATCCCCGTCGCTACGCGCTACCAGAGTGCACTGCTGAAGAATGTCGACAGCGTCTCCACCGCCTTCACAGTCGACAAGGCCGAGAAACTCAACGCCCGCAACCTCAAGATTATCGAGGAAATTGCAGAGCGCACCTCAGCCATCGAGAAGGGTGTAGAGGAACTCGTCAACGCCCGCAAGCTGGCCAACAAGATTGCCGATGAACATGACAAGGCCATCGCCTACCACGACAAGGTGGAGCCGTTCCTTGACAAGATCCGTTACGAGATTGACAAGCTCGAACTCATCGTCGACGACAGTCTCTGGCCATTGCCCAAGTATCGTGAGCTGCTATTCATAAGATGATTAATTTGCTTATTGAGAGGACTCGAAACCGTTAGCCGTTTCGGGTCCTTTTTTTTGTTGTGAAAGTACGAACAAATTCAAAAAAATCACAATCAAAACAACAAATTTTTGCTAACTATCCACTAAAATGAGTTTAAATGTCTTAGTTACAGATAATTAACCTCAAAATGACTATCCACTAACTATCCACTAACTATCCACTAACTATCCACTAACTATCCACCAGTTGTCCACCCGATGCCAGCGATTTTAGTGTAGGGTTAGTGGATAGTTAGTGGATAGTT
>Ga0247611_10006520_pt1 | contig 14951 bp, 6 predicted proteins | sample 177DNAGHGhighgp2_FD_192422 | JGI IMG/M metagenome (GOLD analysis project Ga0247611, IMG submission 192422) | Sheep rumen microbial communities from Palmerston North, Manawatu-Wanganui, New Zealand - 1770 DNA GHGhigh gp2 | ecosystem: Host-associated > Mammals > Digestive system > Stomach > Rumen ...
CGGTTGGACAATCCTTCCATGATTCTTCTTAATCTTCGGCTGGCCATCGAAGGCAGGGCGGATGCGATGACCAATAAGAAACGCGAGACATATAAACCTCTGTCAGACAGGACTCGGAAGTTCATTAAGACGAATTTCGGTATTGACAACTTGACTCCCGACCAGCTTAATGCCGTTGATTTCGCAATCAACACCCCTGACATAGTTGTAATCCAGGGGCCTCCTGGAACCGGAAAGTCCACCGTCATTGCGGTTATCGCAGAGCGCTTGATGGAAATTGCGGAGAAAGAAGCTGATAAGATGAAAGGAGACGAGAAAATCATCCTCGTTTCCGCCTTCCAGAATGACACAGTCGAGCACATCGCTTCGAAGATACTCACTTTGGGAATCCCTACAACGAAGGCCGGTAAAGACACCCAGAGCATCAGAGCCGAGGCCCAAGTTATTCAAAGGATGGAGCAAAGCATCGACGTCAAATTGCAAGCCCTTGCTCCCAAGGTTAATGTCAACAGGATTTCAAAGAAACTAGAAGAAATCAAGAGTCAGTACATTGCAGAACGGCTTGCCGAGCGCGCAAAAAAACAGATTAATGATCTGATTTTCACTTCCGACTTGCAGTTCAGTCTAAATGATGAACTTCGGAGGGAGTGGCGTGGCCTTTATCGTCAATCCACGAAGAATAAAGGAAAAACAGAAGATTATATCAAAGCGATCAAAGGTCTTCGTACTGAGCTTGTCCCATATAACGATGACGGGGACATAAAGGCATACGAAGCCCTAACCTGTGGAATTGTCTTTACAGAGGAAGAGAAGAAGTTGCTGGATGAGGCTCCTTTTGAGAATCCGTCAGAGGAATACTTGCATCAATTGAAGCTTCTCCAGGACAAATATCTACAGCAGCTGTACTCAGAAGTAAATGAAGTCCCTCAGGGAGAAGACATCGATCTGGAGACCTGGGTCAACGATGCGATATCTTTCTTCAGGCAGAAAGAGGAAGCTGATTACGAAGACAAGGACACTTTCTTTACTGCGATTCTTGAGGATGTCAGAGATGACCTGTTTGGAAACTCGAAGTATATCCGGGATGCCATCCAGCTTTATGGAGAGAGTATAGCAGCAACGAATCAGATTGCAGGTGGAAGGGAGGTTAATGATTTCAAATATAAGAATGTCATTCTTGAAGAAGCAGCTCGTTCAAATCCCTTGGATCTTCTTATCCCGATGGTTCGTGCTTCTGAAAGAATTATCTTGGTTGGAGACCAGAAGCAACTTCCTCACCTCTTGGAAAGAGATATCGTAGATAAAGCAATTACCGAAACGGAAGCTGAGGAAAAAATGAAGAAAAAGAAAGCTTATGAGCAGTCCCTCTTTGGCCTTCTTTACAATAACTTGGCTGATGCAAAGCCAACCAGGAGGATTATGTTGTCCAACCAATTCCGAATGCATCCGGTAATCGGTAATTTTATCAGCAATACATACTATGACGGCGGGATCAGCTCTGAGTTGGTTAATCCTGAGAAGAAACGCCACGGTCTGGGACTACCATGGGCTAAAGACAAAGTGATGGTATTCTGCAATGTTCCAAGAATTGCTGGTCCGGAAAGAGCAGGCAGGAGTAAAGTAAGATTGTCTGAAGCCAAACGAATCGTCTCTCTGCTGAAGGAGATAGAATCCGATCCTTCTTCCGAGAATCTGTCCATAGGTATTATCACATTCTATTCAAAGCAGGTTGATCTCATAAGTGAAGAAGCATCAAAAGCAGGATATACTGTCCAACAAAAAGATGGAACTTTCGACATTGCTAAGAGGTATAAGCTGACTCGAGATGGAAGGGAAAAACTCAGAATAGGATCTGTCGACTCATTCCAGGGTAAGGAATTTGACATTGTTATTCTGAGTACGGTCCGTTCAAATGATTTCCAGAGGACAGATGCTAATTACTTGAAGGTTTTCGGGTTCCTCACTTTGGAGAATCGATTGAATGTAGCCTTTTCGCGTGCGCAAAAGCTTGTCATCGCGGTTGGTGATGCTGAAATGTTTTCTGATGAGTTTGCAAAGACCTATGTCAATGGGATGTATGAATTCTATAAATTAACGGAGGAGAGTTATGGCAACAGAATACAGTAGACTAATATTCAATCTGGACAGCGCTCCTAGCCCGAAGTATATACTCGTCGCCGTCCCTTTGTACATGTATAGGATTCATACCAGCAAGTTTGACTCCGGTTTGAATTTCTTCGAGAAAACGGTTTTCCGTTTCATGGCTCGGCCAGATGTCACCAGCCAGGAAATTGCAGAGAGCCTTGGACTTGATGAAAAACTTGTTTTGGTTGTTCAGGGGCAATTACAATCGAGAGGGCTTGTCAACAGTCTAGGATATACCGAAAAGGGGAAATTGTTGGCAAAGAACATTGACAGCATAATCGTTGATCCGACAAAGAGTCAGATCGGTTACATTTTTCAAAATATCGATGATGGAGAATTGTACCCCTACTATATCAGTTCCAGCGAGCTTGGGCAGGAACCGAATATTGACAAAAATGGGAATTTGATTGTAGGTACAAAAGGAGATGGTGAAGACAGAATTCTGAAGAGGCTTGACCTTGATTTCGTTCTGCAGAAAGAAAAGACACAACATACTCCGGATGAAGAGGAGATTTTGGATCTAATCGGTAATTCTGTCAGACGTTCACTTTCTGACGAAAGATCGGAAAGTGATTCAAATTGGAGGAATGAGAGGTTGACTGTTCATCCTCTAAACAATGCTCACCCGGAACTCGTTTGCGCATGTACATATTTGTATCTGCCTCAGTCCTCAGAAGACTCTTCGGTTTACGAGCCGGACTGGCAGATAATGGATCCTTTCGGACATGGTGACAGCCCCTATCTGAAGTTTTATATCGAAGGTCTCGCTGATTCATCTTTCAAGACGCTGATTGAAAAGAAATTCGGAGATGCCAAGACTTTGATGCAGAAAAAGGTGCAAGAATACCAGTATTATAAGGAACTGGAAATCAAAAACGCCCTTGATAAAGATTTTGTGTTCGGGCATCAGGATTTGCCATGGACAATTAAACATGATCTTCTCTCCGCTGTTGAGAGTTACTATGATTGTGTTCAGTATCAGTTCAAAAATGAGAATTACAATAAACTACTAATCATCAACATACAGAACACACTGGAATCAGTGTTGTTGAAGGACAGAAAAGCTCGTCACGAGTTGTTTGGCGTCAAACTTGGCCCGGTGAATGAGTATGGAGAAAGAGTCGACTATAAAAAAGAGAGAACTAATAATCGTGAGATTCTTCGCGATCTCTTTTCTCGAAAGGTGGTTAATATCGCAGACCTCAAAAGGCTATATAGTCTACTGAACATTGATTATACTCATCCAAAATCACTTCGTCAGTATTTGTATTGCCTACTTCTGTCCGCGGATTATGAGCCTCGAGCGTCTATGATTGAGATTTTCAAGGGAGAAGTTGATTCTGTACTGGATATTGCTGACTTACGTAATTCCGGAGGTGGTCATGGACATGCCACTATAGCCGATATCAAGGAAGTCTCAAAAGAACAGGCGGAGACCAGCTATCAGACAATGAAAAGAATTATAAACGATTACATTAGCAAATACTAAGCACTATGTCAAGGAGTAAAGGAAAGAGCAAGCAGTCGAACAAGAGCCAGAATGTCGGACGTCCCCAGGCAAGGACGTCAATGGCTGATGTCATGCCCAAGATTGACACCTTTAAGAGCGAAGTAGAAGCATCCGGAGATGATGATGCTCTGGCAGCAGACCTCTCTGCCGAAGAGACGAAGAAAGTCATGAGCGCTTCGTTGCCTGAAGATTTGAGATTATATCTTTCTTATTTGGAACAGTTGAATCGTACAATCAACGGCAGGAAAAAATCCCTGGACCAGCGGGAGGCTGATATTCAAGAACGTGAAGAGAAGCAGAAGGAAGAGATAGAGAAAAGAAAGCAGGATATTGAGGAAGAAGATAAAAAGCGCAAGGAAGAAAAGGAGAAGTTTGATGCTAAAGTGAAAAGCATCAACGACAAGGAGAAAGAGGTTCTCGAGCGGGAGATCCAGCTTGACAATGGTGAATATACCGGCACCATTCGCAGTCTGCTTGACCAGTTCTCCGCCTCCGAGAAAGAGATTACAGAAGGCACAAGAACCCTTTTGGCCGATATCACCACCAAGCATGCCGAGATACTCTCAAAGGAATCGGAGCTTGGAGACAAGATGGCAGAAGCGGAAGAAGCGAAGAGGCAGTATGAGCGTAAGCAGCAGAGGATGGACATCGACTTGGAACGGAGGGTCAGAGAAAAGGAGGCTGAAATTAGGGATGATTTTGAAGATCGACTCAACGACGCTACATTCAAAGCCGAGAGTCTGTCGCACAAAAACTCTAGCCTTCAAAGCAAGGTGGAAGAGTTGGAAGGTTTAAGGAAAAGCCTCATCGCCGCCTTTGGGGAGATTGCTCCAGAAGCTATTGTGAGTCAACTGGAACGTCTAAAGAGCGAGAGAGACAGTCTGATTGAACAGTTGTCCGAACGACCTACCGTTGAAGAAATCGACTCCAAGAAGAGACAAATCGAGGAGCTTGAAAAGGGGTTCAGAGATCTTAAATCCCAGCTAGATGAGAACGAAACGCTCAGGCTGAAAACCATACTTAGTCAGTCCGACTCATATGTTGTGGAAATCAATGGTTATAAGCAGCGTGAGGAATCTGCGAAGCATCGGGAAGACTCTCTGAAGAGAACGATTGCTGAACTCCAGGAGACAGTCGACCAACTGAAGGGAGAAAGGGAGAAGGACGAAGAAGCTTTCGGCTTTGCTCGAAAGTACGATGCAGCCCTCGAACTCAAGGAAAGTGCCAAGTTGGGCATTCCATCAGGTTTTGACCTTAACAAGATGGTGAAATACCTGCAAGGGAAAATGGCCGCAATTGAGGGTAACCCTCTATATTACGATCTTGTGACAATTCGTCTTTTCCTTGCTGGCCTTAACATGTCCAACATTTCAATTCTTGAGGGCATCAGCGGCACCGGAAAAACAAGTCTTCCGAGGGAGTTCGCGAAATTCTTAACATCCGGTTCCAACCAGTATCGCGGGAATGGGCAGGATAAAACGCCGAATGCTCCGTACCGCATTTGTGCCATCCAGTCTGGCTGGAGGGACAACATGGATCTTATGGGTTATTATAACTCTTTTGAGCACAAGTATCACGAGACTGAGTTTTTCAGGGCTCTGTATGTGGCAAATCTTCCGAAGTATCAGGACACGATTTTCCTGATTATCTTGGACGAGATGAATCTCTCCCGCCCCGAGCACTATTTCGCTGATTTCCTCTCTCTCCTTGAACAGGATGAGGATCAAAGATTCATTGAGATCAATGCTCCCGCCGAGGTTCTGCCAAAGGAAGCGGAAGGTGGGAAACTTAGAGTCCCGAAGAACGTTAGGTTTATCGGAACTGCGAATCAGGATGAAACGACCTTGAGCTTTGCTCCGAAGACATACGACCGGTCGAATCTTCTGGTCATGCCAAAGAACATAAAGCCTGTTACGAATACAGAAACTAACGATTATTTCATAACTTATCCTTGGTTAGAGAGACAGTTCCAGGAAGCTGATACCAAATACTATGAGTATTTTAAGGCTTTCAAGGACTTCTATGAATCAAAGACGGTCAAGGATATCCTGGCGAAAATGAACATCGGTGTTGGAAATCGCTTTGACAAACAGGCCAGAAAGTTCATCACGACTTTTGTTGAATCGGGAGAAAAAGGATCCATCGCTGAGAGCGAAAGCCTGGCAATCGCGGCAGACCACTTGATTTCTAGCAGGTTGCTTCGTACTCTTGGGAATAACTACGAGTTAACGAAATCCGAGCTGCAGGATTTCCGTGAGAAGTTTACGAAGGAGTTTAAGGCTCAATTCGGTTTCTCATGTGATCTCTCTGATAAGATGCTTGAGGAATTTATCCAGAAGAAGTCTAATTGATGCTTATTTACGACAGATTCTCCTCGGTCAAGAAGTCTATTCAGATTTCTTCTCTGCCTGATCACATAGAATTGGGCAGATACTATTTCGTGAACAAAGATGGCAAGTCTTTTGACTTGACAGATAAGCTTGTTGACCTTGGCACAGAGAAGCAGATTCTTCAGGATTTGTTATCACCCAAGAATGATAGCACTCAACAACTGTTCAACCAGTTTTACTCCGATATTTCCGGGAACGTTGGAGATCCGTTCGAAGTTATCCCCTTAATTCAGGAGGTCACCAAGAAGGTTACTCCGAACTCCTTTGAAGATAAACTAAAAGATAATCTATTTCATCTGGAAGAAATCATCAGGCAACCTCATTTTCTGTTGACGAGGAACGTTGAGAAGGTCAATGTTTCAAGGGCGAAGAGGGTATCTAACAAGAGTTATCAGTATCTGGCATCTCATACAGAGGACTGGTTGCAAAAGAGTGTTGTATCATTCAAACCTAGCCGTATCCTCAACGAAGAATTATACGAGTATTACGACATCTATGAGAATCAAATCTTCGCAGCTTTTTTAAGCCGTACCGTGAGGTACTTGAGTTCCAGGCTTGAGCAATTAGATCATATAACCAACCTGTTGGATGATCGGCAAGTTCTGTTCGAGAACAGGAATGACGAGAAAGGATGGTACAAAAAGATTAATCGAAATCTCACCTTGATAGGAAAGGTGTTTTCACGTGGATCAGAGGATGATTCTGGCGAACTGGCACATTCTAATAAGCTTATTGCTGAAAACACTCGAGAGATTCTAGTCGGCCTGCAGCGCCGGGTCATGTTGCTGATGTCTTCCGATTTGGTGAAGATGGTTAATCGTGTCACGGTACAGAACCTTATGACAGAGCCTTCGGTGAAAGCCACCAATGTTACTACGAATCACAAACACTATCGTTTTATTCGTGAACTTTGGCTTGAATTAAATCATTACCAGAAAGAGGAAACAGAAGAGGAAAAGATGAAATATGACCAGGCGGTCATACAGGGAGTAAGAGACTATGCAAAAGCAGCGATAAGGTATTCCGTTGAACGTTGCCTTGATTATGAGATAGACGGAGATTACAATAAATGGATAGGCCGGAAAGAGAATTCTCCAGAAGTATCATTCGCTGAAAAGAATGATAAAACTTTTACGCTTTCGGTTGGGAACCATTCTGTGCAGCTCGTCGTGGTCGCCAGTATCCTTTCTGATGGATTGAAGAGCCTACCCTCTGATACTATTGTTTTGTTCTATCCGGGCAAGGACTATTCTGAAGGGTATGATGAACAGAAATACATTCCAATCAATCCATACCAGGTTGATAGTGTTGAGAGAATTGGTAGATTAGTTAAAACTAGAATGATAGTCGATCTGGTTGACAAGATACATCGACCGCACAAATTCCCATCTAAACTGCTTCCTTATTTGGCTTTCCTTAATCAAGATTTTGTGGAGTTTGATACTAAGAGGTTTGAATATTGTTTCGTTAAATATCCTGACAGATTAGTATATGATCCCATTGGGCGGCAGATGGATGCCAATAAAGATTTTGCGAACAAAAAGTATTCTGAAAGAGTTGAGTTGAAGGAGCTAATGAAAGCCCTGGTTGATAGTATTAATGTAGAAGGAGAATCTATAAAGTCTGCATTAAAATGCCCTGATTGTGCTTCTCCTTATTCGTCATACATCAACTCATCTCTGAATCACCTTCAGTGTGATTGTGGCTTTGTATTGAGTATTCGCAAAGACAAGATTACTTTATGCAATATGGAAGAGAAGTACAAAGATTTATCTGATACTGATTGGGGTATGGATCGCATCATTATAAAGAGAAACGCTTAAAATTACATTTTATGTCTACGACGTTGACTGATTTCCTCACCAAGGATATCTTTAAGCTCATCCGCCACTTAGCAGACTCGAGAGGTCTTCGCGTCTTCGTTGTGGGTGAATATATACGTGATTGCTATTTGGGACGACGAAGTAATGATATCGAAATAGTAGTAGAAGGAGATGCGGTAGAATTCGGAAGACTAGTTGGAGACAACATTCACGCTCAAGTTTCCTATTTCAAAAATTATGGAGTCGCCACTTTTGAGTACCAGGGAGACAAATTAACATTTACCGAGGCCCAAAAGGGTATTTTCAAGAGGGATGAACGAAAGCAAACTTTAGTTCCTGGAACAATTAAGGATGATTTGCGTCTCAGAGACTTTACTATTAATGCTTTAGCAATCTCATTGAATTTGCATGATTTCGGCAGCTTGATAGACATATTCGATGGATTAAACGACATTAATCAAGGCGTTATTAGAACTCCTCTTCAGCCAGACAATGTGTTCCGCGATAATCCTCTGTTAATGCTCAGGGCAATTCGTCTTGTAGCACAGCTTTCGACTCCTTCAAATAGATTCAACATTACATCAGGGTGCCTGGACGCTATTTGGAAGTACGCTAATAAAGTTGATCTCATAGCAAAGGAAAGGGTATCAGAAGAGTTGAACAAGATGCTCATGTGCGATATCCCCAGTACAGGTATCAAGCTTCTTGAGGAATTACGTATTTTACCCAAAATAATTCCTGCTCTTTCTCGTACCAAGGGCGTTGAGACAGTGAACGGTTTTAACCATGAGGATTCATTTCCGCATTCACTTGCTGTTTTAGACAATATCGCGAAACTAGAGACACAACAATCCTTTGTTACCACCAACTCTTTGGGCATCAAACAAGGAGAACCAAATCTATGGTTGCGATGGGCTGCTCTTTTACATGAGATCGGTAAACCGAGTTCAAAAAGGTTTGTTCCTGGCAAGGGTTGGACTTTTTACGGCTACGATGTAGTTGGAGCCAAAATGGTTGCTAACATCTTTTCGTCGTTAAAATTGCCTATGAACGAAAAGATGAAATACGTTCAGAAACTGATTTCCCTTCAAAATAGGCCAAAGACTCTGTTAGAGAAGGATACGAGTGAGTCAGCTTACAGAAGATTACTGTTTGATGCTGGTGAAGACATATGGGACCTTATGCTTTTTTGCAAAGCGAATGTAACGACAGTCAATAAAGCTAAAGCAAATAAGGAATACGTCGATATCGAAAGAGTTAGGCAGCTACTATTAGAAGTACAGGCGAAAGAGTCTGTGCGGAATTTCAAAAATCCTATAAGTGCAAACTACATTATGGAGTTGTATGGCCTGGAACCATGCAACACTTTGGGTATCTTGAAAGATTATATTAAGAAAGCCATTCTTGATGGAGAAATTGAGAATAGCTTTGAAGCTGCTGACGCTCTATTGCGAAAGAAAGCTGCCGAAATGGGGCTAAAGCTTAAAGAGGAGATGCTTGTCGAACAAAGCACAAATGATGGAAAAGAACCCACCATAGAGACAGTCATTTCAGAAATGCCTTCGGAAGAATTAGTTATTAGTTATGTTGGCAATGATTCTTCAAAAGAAGACATTCATCCTCTAGAAATAAAGGATGTTCAAGAATCATTACACCAACAATCTTCCGCTAGTATAGAGATACCTCCTGCAGAATCACCTACTCCAATCAATATAGATTCTAAAATGGAGTATTCCGAAATCATTCGAATCTTCAATCTGAATGGGATTACTAAGCTCTATTTTCACACAACTGAAGAAGAATTTAGGGCGATACAGGATAACAATGCATTAGTAAAGGAATGGTTTCCCCTTTTTACACATGATTTCTCTAAAGATGTTCGTAGAGAGTCCTTTATCGCTTTGGAGGTCGATTTACGTGTTCTTTCCTTACCAGGAACGGCTATTACTTTTGAAGAATTGCTTTCGAAAGGGGTTACATGCTGTACAGAAGTGGCGAGTATCAAGGCCCTGAAAGAAGATGAAGTAACTCCGCTTATTATACCTGCAAAGAAAGATCTTCAGTGCCTTTTGTCAAGTTGTGTAGTTATTGCCCGAAATAGAATTCCATCCAGCTATATTATCAATTTTGACGCAATGAAAGAGGAGTACTCATCTTCGTTGCCTTTCTAGGGATGGCCATTTATAGATACAATACATGTCAAAGGATAAACAGTTCATACAACGCGAGAATGGGGAGCAGGTTCCGGCCCAATTCCCTGTAATCGTTTCTGCCAGCAGAAGCACGGATATACCGGGCTTCTATTCCGACTGGTTTCTCCATCGATTGAAGGTGGGTTATTCCGCATGGACAAATCCATTTGACGGCAAGAAGTATTTCGTCTCATATCAAGACACCCGTCTTATTGTTTTCTGGTCAAAGAATCCGGAGGCACTGCTGAAACAAGGCGGATTGCTGGATTATCTGGAAGAAAAAGGCATCAACACCTACATCCAGTACACGCTCAACAATTACGTGGCAGAAGGACTCGAAAAGGGCGTTCCTTCAGTCGAGAGGCGCCTTGATACCTTCAAGCGGCTGGTGGACCGTCTGGGAGTTGGGAAAGTCATCTGGCGTTTTGATCCGCTGATTCTCACGGATTCTATTTCCATTGATGATCTTCTGAAGAAAGCGGAGTCGATTGGAAACGAACTGAAGGGCTACACCGAGAAGATGGTCTTCAGCTTTGCCGACATTGCAGCATACCGGAAGGTTCGCGCTAATCTGGTCAACAACAATATCCGGTACCGTGAATTCGGGGAGACGGATATGCTGCAGTTCGCAGCAGGTATTCAACAGCTGAACCAGTCATGGGGCTACACGCTGGCCACTTGCGGAGAGAAGATTGACATTGACGCCTACGGCATCGTGCACAACAAATGCATCGACGATGATCTGATGATAAAGTACTTCTCCGATGATGCCCGTCTGATGGAGTTCCTGGGCGTTGAAATCACCGGTGGAGACCTTTTCAATCCGGAAAAGACTATCATCAAGCACCGGAACAACAAAGACAAAGGCCAGCGCCAGTTCTGCGGCTGCATCGTCAGCAAAGACATAGGTGAATACAATACTTGCGCCCATCTCTGCGAGTACTGCTATGCAAACAGTTCTAAAGAGGTCGCATTACGTAATCTACGGGCTCACCAAGAGAATCCGTTCTCCGAAACTATTATCGGCAAATAATATGTATACGATAGACCAGGTAATCGTAAATAGCCGCAGGCGTATTTCCGACACAAGACGATGGAATTACTATCGTGAAATGAATCACGGTTGGAAAATACTCCAGAGTCAGGAAGAACTGGAGGCTTATATGAGTCTCTATGGCGAGATGCATAAGTTCAAATGCAGAGCAGGATTCCAGAACTTCCCCTATGAGAAACTTGGCTATGGGATACAATTGGTGGATTGGGGCTGTGGTCAAGGTGTTGCGACTTTGTGCTTCCTGGAATCTCTTGAAGAAAGAGGCTACATTGACCGTGTTCAGAAGATTACACTTATTGAGCCATCTATTCCAGCCCTCGAACGTGCCAGAAATAATATTCTTCAGGCAATAACCGGTCTTAACATCGAAGTTGAAGCAATCAATTCAAAGCTTCCTTCCGAGAAGGACAACTTCATTGGTCTTAATCTCATTACTCTCAGCAAATCTACGACGGTTCACTTCTTCTCTAATATTCTAGATATCACGGAGATAAGCCTTAAGAAGACAGCTCAAATTATTGAAAGCGGGAAAGGCATACATTTCGTCATGTGCATGGGGCCACTTGGAAAGAATTCCAAACGCATTGATGAGTTTTGTAATTATTTCACTCAGAGCACAGATTTCTTTAGGCTTGAGGACCAATGTATCGGATATACATCAGATACTAACAGGGCTATTTCCTGCAAGATTCGTTGCTTGTCTTTCGTTTCAGAAAGCAGTTCTATCAACAACAATGTTGTCGAGGGTCACTATGATGCTTCCGGCGCATATGACGATTACGATGACGAACAACTGATTCAAAATGGAATCCTGAGCAAGCAGCTAGTTGCTGTATATAAGAAGGTTTCCCAGAAAGCATATGTGAACGAAAAGGTATATTTGAGGCCAGATATCGATGGAGATACGCCTGATCTGCTCATTATGAGAAAAGGCAAGGGTCTGGTGGTATTGAATGTCTTCGATGAAGACCTGGGGAAATGCTACTTTGAAAATGGCGCCTTTATGTGCGAAGGACACCAACTTTCTACCCCCTTAACAATAGTCCGTGCGATATGCGACAGCATCATGAACGAGAAGTCTTCCGAAATGCTGAAGAATACGCTCAAAGGAAAGAATGGTTGGTATGCGATTCGTCCGGCAGTGTGGTTCCCTAATGCCAGCATGCTGCAAATTAAATCGGTATTCCTAAATGAAGTTCAGAAAGAAGACCAGGAGGATAAATTCGGGAATAGAGGTCGGACTTTGCTCCTTGGGAAGGAAGCTTTTGAATCAGACGATGTTTGGGGTGTACTAGATTTAAAGCAATCACGTCCCACTTTTACTGATGCCGTTTTCGAGGAGTTAAGAAGCCTATTGAAGAGTCGTTGGCATACATACCGTGAAGGTGATTCTTCAATCACACTTACAAAAGACCAGAAAGATTTAGCCAAAAGCCAGCCTTCTCGCAGGCAAAAGATTAGCGGCGTAGCAGGATCCGGAAAAACCCAGGTGTTGGCCGCTAGGGCCGTTAATAGCTATTTGAGAACGGGCAAGACTGTATTGGTTCTAACCTTCAACATTACACTGGTAAAATACATCAGATACCGTATCGGAAGAATACCTGCCGACTTCCTCTGGGAAAAGATTTACACGACAAACTACCATCGGTTTTTCGGTTCCCAAGCCCGTAGGATTCGTAAGAAAATGGACCTTAGTTCATTCTCTGATCCTGACTTCTTTAATGGTTACGAAGGGAGGCTCACTAAGTATTCAGCCATTCTCATTGACGAGGCTCAGGATTACGAATATGCATGGTTCAGTATTCTTCAGAAGTACTTTCTGGAGCCAGATGGCGAGCTCGTGATTTTCGGTGATGTCAAACAGAATATCTACAGGCGTAGTCTTGATGATACCAAAGAAGTCCACACGCCAATACCTGGGCAGTGGACCAAGAGGTTAAATATTGGTCATAGGTTCAATAACCCTCGCATCGCGTCACTGTCGATGGCTTTCCAGCAGTATTTCTTCGGAGACTTGCCCACTGATGATATTGCCCCAGACCTTTCATTGGGTTTTAATACAAGAGATATTTCGTATGAGTATCTCTCAGCGTCATCATCAGGTGATATTATTGCTGAAAGATGCCTGGAGATTATCAGCGCGAACTCCCTGAATCTCAGAAATACCGTAGTCCTATCACAGACTAATGACATCCTGCGCGTCGTTGAGAAAGCCTACCGGACACGCACAGGGCTAAGTGCGATGACTACCTGTGAGACTCAAGAGTACTATGACTTCTTGAAAGGCAACAGTGAACGCTTCGATGAAGACCTCAAACGGATTAGGAATAACAAGAAGACACACTTTACGATGATGACAGACCAGATTAAGATGTCATCCATCTACAGTTACAAAGGCTGGGAGGCAGATAACGTCATCCTGCTTATCCAGCCGATAAAAGACTATGTACAAGCGGAAGACAGCATTATGGCGATGCCGGAACTTGTATATACAGCTATTACCAGAGCCAGGAACAATCTGTTCATCATCAATCTGGGTAACACGGTCTTCCATCATTTCTTCAGTACCGCAAACTACTAAATTGTTGTGCAGGCTCACTGCACAAGTCTAAGCCATCTTTGTACCGTCAACAGCAAACATCCCTGTTGGCGGTATTGCTTTATGTTCGTCATTGTCTACATTCTTTGCGGTCTTGCCTTTATCCCTGAACTCTTCAACGAGAAACGGTAAATGGCCAAGAGGGCTTTCTATACTCAAAACAATCTAAATCTTTCACGCACTATGAAACAGGTTCTCACCTTCATCTCAGTAATTATGCTGAGTCTGTTCTGTGGCAATGCTTTCGCCCAGAAAAGCACTACTAACGACTACAACCTCAAGAAGGCCTACGAGGTCCTGAACGAGGAGAAGGACGAGGCTAAGGCCTTGGACCTTGTGAACAAGCAGCTCCGGGAGACCCCGGACAACGTAGATGCGCTTGTCCTGCGCGTCAGGTTGCTTGGCCGGAAGAAGGACTTCGGGCAGGCCCTGAGGGACATCAACCAGGCCCTGAAAGTCAATAAACCCAAGAAGACCGAGATGCAGAATTCCACCCTTCATTGGTGGAAAGCCTACATCTACCGTGACATGGGCGATAATCAGAATGCTGCTGCATCATTCAAGATGGCCTATGAGCTGGCACAAAAGGATGACAAGGACAACCTGCAGAGCATTTCGTTTGATTATGCCCAGTCGCTATACGACCTGGAGGACCTCGCTGCTGCCGATGCAATCTATAGGAAGATGCTGGCGCTTGATGAGGCGGACCAGGCTGCTATGATTGGCCTTGCCAGGAACATGGTCAAGCGGGAGCAGTATAAAGAGGCTATCGAGCTTCTGGATAAGTGCCAAAGTTACGATGCTGATTATTCAGAGATTTATCGCTTCAAGATGCAGGCGTATGACAAGATGGGTGAAGTGAACAAGGCCATTGACGCCGGACTGGACTGGTTTGACAAGAATGATGACGCGAGTACTTCCTTCATTATTAACGTGCTGAAGAAGCGTCCCAACTATGCCGAAGCCAGTTTGAAGTCTCGTGCTAAGAAGAGTGATAAACCCTTCCAGTGGAAGGCCTTCCTCTGTCAGTTCTATGAGGCGACACACAAATATGCTGAAGCGGTGAGGGCTTATGATGACCTCGAAGCAGAATTCGGCCACTACGACCAGATCAATGTGTACAGATCTGACTGCTACAGCGAGCTCGGGCTCAATGAGATGGCCATTGCGGACATATCCAAGGCGATGGAAAAAGAGCCTGATTGGGAAAGTCTTTGCCGCCGTGGGGATTACTACCG
>Ga0247611_10006521_pt1 | contig 14947 bp, 9 predicted proteins | sample 177DNAGHGhighgp2_FD_192422 | JGI IMG/M metagenome (GOLD analysis project Ga0247611, IMG submission 192422) | Sheep rumen microbial communities from Palmerston North, Manawatu-Wanganui, New Zealand - 1770 DNA GHGhigh gp2 | ecosystem: Host-associated > Mammals > Digestive system > Stomach > Rumen ...
AGCTCCACGGTCTCGCCCACCCTGTATTCCTCGTTCCGCGTGTTCTTCACGGTGATGACCTCCTGCCGCCGGTCGGAGGGGATGCAGATGCTTTTGGCGTGGCAGCCGCTGCATGCGGAGCTCACGATGATTTCCACGCTGATGTCGTCACCATTGACGGCGCGGACGATGCCTTCACGGCAGATGTTGCTTTCTTCGTTGTTCATATTTGTTCGTTATTTCTTGCCTCATCGACCCGGGGGTGGCGGCCTGCGGCCTTACCCTCGGCTACCGAGCTCTTGCCCCTGCGGGGCTGTTCAAGGAATTATATTTCATAATATGAAAGGTTATCGATAATAACTGCTAACTACTAACTGCTAACTACTAACTAAACAATAGTCGTGCCATCTCCTCCACCTTCGTGATCGGCACGATCTGCAGGTGGTAGTCCGAGGGTCGGATGCCCTTGAGGTTGTATTTGGAGACGAACATGCGGGTGAAGCCCAGCTTGTCGGCCTCGGCGATGCGCTGGGCGATGCGGGTCACGGGGCGCACCTCACCGCTCAGTCCCATCTCGCCCGCGAAGCAGGTCTTGTTGTCGAGGGCGATGTCGGTGGCCGACGACAGGATGGCGGCCACGATGGCCACGTTGATGGCAGGATCCTCCACGCGCAGTCCGCCCGCGATGTTCAGGAAGACGTCCTTGGCCCCGAGCTTGAACCGGCAGCGCTTCTCCAACACCGCCAGCAGCATGTTCATCCGGCGGATGTCGTAGCCTGTGGCCGACCGTTGCGGCGTGCCATAGACCGCGCTGCTCACCAAGGCCTGCGTCTCGATCATCATCGGACGGTTGCCCTCCAAGATGCAGGCAATGGCGTTGCCGCTGTAGTCCTCGTCGTGCTGGGAGACGAGAATCTCCGACGGGTTCGTCACCTCGCGCAGACCGTCCTGCAGCATCTCGAAGATGCCCAGCTCGGAAGTGGAGCCGAACCGGTTCTTGATACAGCGCACCATACGGTAGCCGTAGTGCTGGTCGCCCTCGAACTGCAACACGGTGTCCACGATATGTTCCAGCAATTTCGGTCCCGCCAAGGAGCCGTCCTTGGTGATGTGTCCGATGAGGAAAACGGGGCAAGCGGTGCGTTTGGCGAAGTGTTGAAACTCGGCCGCGCACTCCTTGAGTTGGGAGATGGAGCCCGCCGCCGACTCGATCAGGTCGCTCTGCATCGTCTGGATGGAATCGACGATGAGGATGTCGGGCTGCAACGCTTCGATGTGCTTGAATATCTGCTGCGTGCTGGTTTCGGTGAGGACGTAGCAATGGGGCGCGGGGGCGTCTGAAAGGCGGGCGGCGCGCATCTTGAGCTGCGCTTCGCTCTCCTCGCCGGAGACGTAGAGCACCTTCTGTCCCTGCAGGTGGAGGGCCATCTGCAGCAGGAGGGTTGACTTGCCGATGCCCGGCTCGCCGCCTAACAGCACGATGGAGCCGCGGACGATGCCGCCGCCCAGCACGCGGTCGAACTCCGTGAATCCGGTGGCCGTGCGCGGGAAACGGGTCAGCTCGATGTCGTCGATCACCTTGGGGGTACTCTGCAGGACCACAGGGGAATAGCGCCCTTTCGAGGGCGTGGCGGACTCATGCAGGATGACCTCCTCCTCGAAGGTGTTCCACTCGTTGCATTCGGGACAGCGGCCCAGCCATTTCGCCGACTGCGCGCCACAGTTCTTGCAGTAGTACATCGATTTGCTTTTCGCCATAGGGGTTCTGTTTTGGACGGCAAAGATACAAAAAACGGCCTCTTGTCAAGAGGCCGGTACAATTTTTACGTCAACTAAGGATGTTAGTCGTCAATACCGATATAGTTGCCGTTCTTGTCGAACTTCAGCTCCAAATCGTTGTCTAACTCTATTTCGTAGCCACCGTATTTCTTGCTGATCTTGACGATGATGTTGTTCGCGAATTTGGCTTTCACATATTTGGAGATGGCAGCGGGGACGATGGCAGCGGGCACCGCGCGGGTATGGCAATCGACATCCTTCCAATCGCCGGCGGCCGTGAAATCGATTTCGGTGCCGTCTGTGAGGTAAACTTCGTATTCACCGTCGTCCTGCTTGCCGGAGAGGAACTCCACGCCGCTGAAATGCTTGGTGATGAACTGCTGCGCCTTTTGGGGAAGTTGCGCAAACGTAACGGGTCTGTCCGTGACTGCATAGACATTAACAGCCGCCACACACAACAATAACACAAGTAACTTTTTCATCTTTTCAATATTTAATTACTAATATTCAAAATAGACGGCAAAAGTACAAAAAAAGTTTAATAGGGGCGAAGGAAAAGTCAAGATGCCCGGCGTACGCATCATTCCCACGGGGTATTTGCGGACGGTGTTCGTGACGGACGGTTTTACCGCGGCAAAGGTACAGATTTTTCGATTATAGGTTCGTGGGGTGAAAATATTCAAAAATCGAGATGTTTCCTGCATCTATTCATATTTTTCTTACCTTTGCCGCACTTTTTGTTGCAAGCCGCGACAAGCAAGGAATAATTGTTGTTAATAAAAGGTATTAAAACAGACAAATAAAGTTAGATAGTATAAAGTAAAATAGTATATCACAGAGCTTTACGCTCTTATTCTCCAATCAGTAAACGACCAAATTACTTATTGTAAGTGAGAATGAGTAAGCGAAAGGTTCACGCTTTAGGCGTGAACTGTTTTTCTGCTTATTACTTACAAGGCTTTGGTCGGCCTACTGATTGAATAAGCGATAAGGGAAAATGGTTCTACGCCTTTTTTTGCATACTTATCAGGAATAACGGGCGGTAAAGTTCGCAATCAGACGGACGATGGAACTGCCCAAACAATTCGACAACATCACCACGAGAGTCATAGACGACTTGAAAGCCACTTTGAAAAAGGGCTCCAAAGTCTCTTTGGCCGCTGCTTCTTTCTCCATTTTCGCTTTTGAGGCACTCCAAAAGGAACTGGAGAAAGTGGATGAATTGCGTTTTATCTTTACATCCCCCACGTTTAACAAGGAACGGGCAAAGAAGCAGAAACGGGAATTTTATATTCCCAAGCTGAACCGTGAGCGCACCCTATACGGCTCCGACTTCGAAATCAAGCTGCGCAACAATCTCACGCAGCGCGCCATCGCCAAGGAATGCGCCGACTGGATTCGCCGGAAAGTCCGCTTCAAGACGAATATCTCACAGATGCAGATGGCGGGCTTCCTGAATGTGAAGACGGATGACGAACAAATGACCTACATGCCCTTCAACGAGTTTACAACAACGGAGCTGGGCTGTGAACGGGGCAACAACATCTTCCAGCTTATCCAACGCCTGCCGTCACCCACCAGTGACGCCTATCTGAAATATTTCGATGACTTTTGGCAGGACAAGGAGAACTTCGCCGATGTGACGGAAGCCATAATAGAGAACATTGAAAACGTCTATAAGGAGAACGCGCCCGACTTCATCTATTTCGTCACGCTTTACAACATCTTCCACGAGTTCCTGGAGGACATCAGCGAGGATGTACTGCCCAACGAGGCGACAGGCTTCAAGTCGTCACAGATTTGGAACACATTGTACAACTTCCAAAAGGACGCGGCACTCGCCATCATCAACAAGCTGGAGACCTATAACGGCTGCATTCTTGCCGACAGCGTGGGTCTTGGCAAAACATTCACCGCTCTTTCGGTCATCAAATACTACGAGAACCGCAACAAGTCGGTGCTCGTGCTTTGCCCGAAAAAACTGTACAACAACTGGAACACCTATAAGAGCAACTATAAGAATAACCCGCTGGAAAAAGACCGCCTTCGTTATGACATCCTTTTCCACACCGACTTGAGCCGCGACAACGGCACGAGCAACGGCCTTGACCTCACCTTGCTGAACTGGGGTAACTATGATCTCATCGTCATTGACGAGAGCCATAATTTCCGCAACGGCGGCAAAATCACCACAGACCAAGACGACGAGAACCCACGCGAGAACCGCTACCTGCGGCTGATGAACAAAGTCATCCGAGCCGGGGTGAAAACCAAGGTGCTGATGCTTTCGGCCACCCCTGTCAACAACCGTTTCAACGACTTGAGAAACCAGCTGCAGCTCGCCTACGAGGGAAAGCAGGAACTCATCAACGACAAGTTGGATGTTGACCGTCCTATCGAGGACATCTTCCGCTCGGCACAGGCACAGTATAACGCATGGTCGAAGATTGAAGACCCTAATGAACGCACGGCGGAGAAATTGTTGGAAATGCTCTCGTTCGACTTCTTCCAAGTGCTCGATGCGGTCACCATCGCACGAAGCCGGAAGCATATTGAGAAATACTACGACACCACCGACATCGGGAAGTTCCCGACACGCCTGACACCCCTCTCCAAAAGGCCTAAGTTGACCGACCTTGACGAGGCCATTACCTACAAAGATATTTCTGAACAGCTTTATGAGCTAAATCTCAGTGTATATGCGCCGTCAGACTATATCCTGCCATCAAAGCGCGACAAATACGAGATTGACAAAGACGGTGAAGGCACCAACCTCGGTATGTCCGGACGTGAGAAGGGACTGAAGAAACTCATGGCCATCAATCTGCTGAAACGCCTTGAATCATCCGTCAACTCATTCCGTCTGACCCTTGCACGAATGAAAGAGCAGATAGACGAGACGCTGAAAGCCATTGATCTTTTCGTTGAAACAAGGCAGGAAACAAAGCTTTCTGTGCAGACGCTGGAAAGCATGCTGGACGGGGACGAAAGCGAGAACGACTTTCTCGTGGGAGGAAAGAAAACGCGCGTGGCATTGGCCGACATGGACTGCCGCTCTTGGAAGCGCGACTTGACAGCCGACCAGGAAATCATCGGCCTGCTCTTGACAATGCTTGCGGACATCACACCCGAACACGACAGCAAACTGCAAATGCTTGCTGAAAACCTGCGGGAGAAGTTCGCCAACCCCATAAACGGCAACAATAAGAAAGTACTCGTCTTCACGGCTTTCTCCGACACAGCCGAGTACCTCTACGAAAACCTCGCACCCGTCATCTTGGAGAAAACGGGGCTTCACTCCGGACTCGTCACAGGCAACGAGGTGGCCTCTACCATCAAGGGACTGCGCTCCGACTTCAACACGATTCTGACGCTCTTTTCCCCTATATCAAAGGATGCAGACAAGTTGTTCCCACGAGAAAACAGGCAGATAGACGTGCTCTTTGGCACAGACTGCATCAGCGAAGGTCAGAACCTGCAGGACTGCGACTACCTCATCAACTACGACATCCACTGGAATCCCGTGCGCATCATCCAACGCTTCGGCCGTGTCGATCGTATCGGCTCGCGCAACGAAGTCATCCAGCTGGTGAACTATTGGCCGGACATTGAACTGGACGACTATCTGCGTCTGAAAGGCCGTGTGGAGGCTCGCATGACAGGAGTGAACATCACGGGCGCAGGCAACAGCAACGTTCTGCTTTCTGACGAGCAGCAGGCCGACCTTGACTACCGCAAAAGCCAGCTCCAGCGGCTTCAGAATGAAGTGGTGGATTTGGAGGACATGGACACGGGCATCAACATCATGGACTTGGGCTTGAACGAGTTCCGGCTGGATCTGCTGGCCTACATGAAAGACAACCCCGACATAGAACACACCCCATTCGGCATGTGCGCCGTTGTTCCTGCCTCCGACCAGGCAAGACCTGGCGTCATCTTCATTCTGAAGAACCGAAACAACGCGGTGAACATCGGGCGGCAGAACCTCCTGCATCCCTTTTACATGGTTTATCTGTCCGATGACGGAGAACCCATCATCAACCATCTTTCACCCAAACAACTGCTTGATGTCATGCGGCTTTCATGCAAGGGCAAGACAGAGCCCGTATTGGAATTGTGCCACGAGTTCAACAAGGAGACAAAGGACGGCCGCAAGATGCAGCATTATAGCGAATTGCTGCAAAAAGCTGTTGGCACCATTGTGAACCAAAAGGAAGAAAGCGACCTCGAAAGCCTGTTCTCCTTTGGAGAAACCACCGCTCTCGTGAATGACATCAACGGGCTTGACGACTTCGAGCTGATTTGCTTCCTTGTCATCAAGGAAGGAGGTGTCCGTGGATAACATTCTGCATTACCCTCAGAGCACCATCGTTGGCCGTGTCGTGCCGAAAACGATGTTCTATAAGTTCATGGAGGTGAACCCCCGCATGAAATCCCGTTTCGTCAATGACGTGGTGAACATCACCTGGCTATACAAGCTGTCGGCCTCATCCCTCAATGTCACGGACACGGAAGAGATGAAAGAGATAGAGGTGTTTGTGGTGAACCTTAAACAGCCGGATTGCCCGACGGATTTGTTCAGCTTCATCGACACGAATATGCCGCACCATATCGTCTTTGTCCTGATACATGATGAGAGTGCGATGTTGCTCATCAACTACAAGGATTGGGCGGACGACACCCATACAAAGTTCCGCATACGGCAGGCGTTCGCTTCTCCTTGGATGCCGATTGCCGACCTTGAACTCACCGTGCAAGGCCAATCGCTGCCTCGCATTTATGACAATTTCGTGGCGCAGGTGTCCGGCATCGGGGAACACAAGGCCGGCTCAATGGCTGAAATCGTGGCACTGAAGAAGCAAATCGCAACGGCTGAGGCGGAACTGCAAAGTTTGGAGAGAAAGATGCGCAAAGAGCCGCAGTTAGACAAGCAGCTGCAGATGAACAAACAGGTGAAAGCAAAACGGCAAAACGTTTCAGAGCTTAGAAAGAGACTGGAGGAATTGGGTATATGAAATCAGGAAAACAAATGTTTCGAGAAAAATCATTTGCGCATCAGTTTGATGTACCATTTCTCAGCAATTTGAGGATGGTGGTAAACTTTTCCGTCGCCTTCCATATCCCAAGTATCCATCACCCCTTTTGTACGAAGGGGGAGATTTTCAAACTGCCCGTTGGCGATAGTTTGCTTTCCGATGCGTCGCATTTTACGATTACATGCTTGTTTGCTACGCTTCTGCGATTTGCAAGAGGCCCAGCACGCTACAGGTGTTTTTTTTCTACTTCTGCTCATGGTTTCGTGATTTCAATAAAACATCAACCTTTTATTAAATCTGCCGAAGAGTGTAAGTCAGTGGTGGCCTCTGATTATGTCAGCAAAATCTTTAAGAGCTATCACATCAATTTTTGGGTATTTAATATCACGAAGAATGGCATAATGATGGTCATTCGTCACAATATAGCGTGCATTGGCTTGGATAGCGCAATCCACAAATTTGTTGTCATCTGGATCTGCTGTGATCAAATTCCAATGATAATATGGAGAAACATACTCGATAAATGCACTCTTTGTGAGAGCGTTGAGGATAAATTCTGCGGTGACGGCACCAGCAAGCCGATAAAGGATCTCAGCATATTCTTCCAAGATTTCATTAGAAATACACAGAATGTTCTCTCCAGTGAGTATCGAATCCCAAATCGGGCGATATGGGCTCTGTTTTGGAATACTTTGAACAAGACAGTTGGTGTCAAGGACTATTCGCATCTCTTTTTATTCTGTTTCGTTTTCACGTGCTTTTTGCTCCCGAAGCCATTGATGGAGATCCATTTCATTGATTTCGTCAAGACGTTTTTGGTCGAGAATCCCTGCGTCCCAAAGCGCATCCATGTGTGCGTCCAGCTTTTTGGCGTAATAGTCGGCAAGCACTTTCTTCACTTCCAGCAATTCTGCTTCAGAATTGTTACGTTCAAACATTTTAAGCAGGAAGAGCTGAATAGGATTAAACATAGTTCCGTTATACTCCATAGCACATTCATTATTAACAGCGCAAAAATACAAAAAAAATATATATGAAACATCTTGCAAAAACAACCCCTGACGGCGCGCGCCTCACCCTCGACGCCCTTTATAAGATTGCCCCGTCCTGCTTCACCGAAGCGAAAGGGGAAGACGGCGAAGTTCGCCGCGTAATAGATTTCAACAAGCTCCGGCTGCTGCTTGGAGACAACGCCGTGGATGATTCCCCGGAAGTCTATGACTTCACGTGGGTGGGTAAACGCGCCGCCCTGCAAGAGGCCGCTGCACCCATAAACAAAACGCTGCGCCCATGTCCTGAAGAAAGCGTGGATTGGGAGAAGACACAAAACCTCTATATCGAGGGCGACAACCTCGAAGTGCTGAAGCTGCTTCAGAACTCCTATATGGGCAAGGTCAAGATGATTTATATTGACCCGCCATATAATACAGGTAATGATTTTGTGTATCACGATGACTTCCACCGCACACAGCGTGAAGAAGATGAAGAGGCGGGAGTATTCAATGAAGAGGGTGACCGAATGATTAAAAACACAGAATCGAATGGAAAATTCCATTCGGATTGGTGTTCAATGATGTATTCACGACTAATGATAGCAAGGAGTTTGCTGCGAGAGGACGGTGTTATCTTTATTTCAATAGATGATCATGAAGTAGATAATTTAAAGAAAATGTGTTCCCAAATATTTGGTGAAGCTAATTTTGTGGGATGTGCAGGCCGCATAACAAAAAAAAGTAATAATAAGGGTGATTTTTGGGCTCCAAATTTTGACTATCTGTTGACATTCACTAAGAATAGAGAGTTAGCTCAAGAATTTACAGGAGGAGCAAATGAATCCTCGTACAACCTTATTGAAGAAGATGGCCCAAGACAAGGTGAACGTTATCAACTTGTCAGATTATATATGTCCTCTATCCAGAACCGTAATCCAGAGCAACGATTTTGGATAGAATGTCCCGATGGAAGTAAGGTTATACCTCCAGGATCAACGTTTCCACCTGAAAGACCAAATTTGGGAGATGGTATTTGGCGATGGTCAAGAAAAACTTTCGAAGAAAATAAAGATAAAATAGTTGTGAAGAAAGTTCGCTCTTCTAATCTATTAAATGAGAATCATGAGCCTGCTGAATGGAATGTTTTTACTAAAACGTATTTAAATGATGTTATAGAAAAATCATCAGCGAAACCCAACAACTTTGTTGAAGGTCATATTAACCAAATTGCATCACATGAATTAAATGCATTAGGAATTCCTTTTGATTATGCAAAACCTACAACTCTTATAAGTTACTTGATGAAAATAGCACAAGTTAATTCCAATGATATTGTTTTAGACTTTTTTTCAGGTTCTGCAACTTCTGCACATTCTGTTATGGCATACAATAAGGAAGAAGGTCGTAACGCTATTTACATAATGATTCAATGGCCAGAAAAAATTGATGAAAAAATGGAAGCATATAAAGCTGGTTATGAGAATATCTGTGAATTAGGCAAAGAACGAATCCGCCGTGCTGGAGAGAAAATCAAAGCGGAGCATCCTGAGGCAAAAGGCCTTGATACAGGATTCCGTGTGTTCAAGTGCGAGAGCAGCAACTATAAGGATGTGGCCTTTGCGCCGAAAGACTATTCCCAAGAAATGCTGCTGGGCCTGCTCGACAACATCAAAGAGGACCGCACAGACCTTGACCTCCTCTTTGACTGTATGCTCCGCTGGGGCGTGGAGTTGTCGCTGCCGCTCTCTTCGCAAAAAGTCGATGGCTGCACCATCCATAATGTGAATGATGGCGACCTTGTGGCTTGCTTCGATGGCAAAGTCACAGAAACGGTGATTGACGCTATCGCCGCCCTCTCTCCCGTGCGTGTCGTCTTCCGCGACAACAGTTTTGATGAAGCCGCACAGAAGATGAACCTCTTCGAGCTCTTCAAGCAGAAATGCGACTGGACGGACGAGGAAGTCAGAAACAACATTCGTGTCATCTAATCCAAGGAAACTATGGCTAAGAAACTGACACTCAAATTCAAAAACCAACAGTTCCAAACAGACGCGGCGCGTGCCGTCACGGATGTCTTCCACGGCCAGCGTAATCAGTCAATGGTAGAGTTCACCCACGATATGGGGCACGTCTCTGATGGCACGCTGTTTGATGTGGTGGGATTCCGCAACCAGCCGGTAACCGTTTCGGCAGGACAGCTGTTGGAAAACATCCGCGCCATTCAGATGCCCGCGCAGTTGCGTCCATCGGAAACGATAGACACAAACGATTTACGCCTGACCATCGAAATGGAAACAGGTACGGGCAAAACCTACACCTACATCAAGACGATGTACGAGTTGAACAAGCTCTACGGCTGGAGCAAGTTCATCATTGTGGTGCCAAGCATCGCCATTCGCGAAGGTGTCTGTCGCTCCTTCGAGATTATGAGCGAACATTTCGCCGCTGAATATGGCAAGCGTATTCAGTCGTTCATCTACGACAGCAAGCAGCTGACGAAAATTGACCAGTTTGCATGCGATTCTAATATGCATGTCATGATTATCAACACACAGGCATTTAATAAAGATTTTAAAGAAGTTGATGAGAACGGAAACAAAATAAAGGGCAACAAGATATTTGACAAAATAGACTCATTCAGGTCGCGTGCACCTATTGAGGTCATAGCGGCTACTAACCCTATTTTAATCATTGACGAGCCTCAATCTGTATTAGGTGCTGATAAAAAGAATAAAACCAGACAAGGCTTGAAGAAATTTCACCCGCTCTTCACCTTGTTATATAGTGCCACGCACAGAGCCGATGACATCGTGAACATGGTCTATCGTCTGGATACCATGGATGCCTATAACAAGAAACTGGTGAAGAAGATTTCGGTGAAAGGTATTGAACAGAAAGGCACCACGGCCACCAACGGCTACGTCTATCTCGAAAGCATTGAACTTTCCAAGGGCAACCCCATGGCCCGGATAGGCTTCGACAAGCGGATGGCCAACACCACCAAGTCGGTGATACAGACGGTCGCGGACGGCTTCGACATCTATCAGCAGTCGGGACAGTTGGAGGAGTACGCCCACGGCTATCGCGTCGAGAGCATTGACGGCTTCAATCGCACCGTGCGCCTTTTGAACGGTTTGGTGCTGGGTGAAGGCGAGATGGTGGGCAAAGTGAACGACATCTATGTGCGCCGCCATCAGATACGCGAGACCATCCTTTCCCATATTCATAAAGAGCGCAAGCTCTTCTCCATGGGTATCAAATGCCTTTCGCTGTTCTTCATTGACCACGTAGATAACTACCGTATCTACGAACCCGGAGGCGGAACGAAGAACGGCACATACGCCGAAATCTTTGAGGAAGAATATGCCAACATCGTGGGACAGCTGCAACTGGAATTAGCCGATGACCCAAAATACTTGGAATATCTGAAAAAGTTCAGCGCACCGGAAGTCCACAACGGCTACTTCTCCCGCGACAAGAAAGGCCACTATGTTCAGCCATCTGCTACGGAACTTAGAAATGAAAGCAGTAATGACGTTTCCGCATACGATCTGATTATGAAGGACAAGGAACGCTTGCTTTCGTTCAGCGAACCCACACGTTTCATCTTCTCCCATTCAGCCTTGAAAGAGGGCTGGGACAATCCCAATGTCTTCCAAATCTGCACGCTGAAAGACAGTGACAATCAGACCAAGAAACGGCAGGAGGTAGGCCGTGGGATGCGCCTATGTGTGAACGACCAGGGCGAACGACAAGACGAGAACGTGCTGCATGGTAGGGTGTTCGAGGTGAACGAGCTGACCGTCATTGCCAGCGAATCCTACAACTCCTTCGCCTCCAAGCTGCAGACGGAAATCGCGGATGCCGTGGGCGACAGACCTGTGAAAGTGAATCCACAACTCTTCTTGGATTTGCTTGTCACCAACGCGGCTGGCGAACAGAAAAAGTTCGGGGAAGACGATGCGCAAGAACTCACGTTTACGCTTCGCATGAAAGGCTATATTGACAAACAGGGACAGCTCACCAAACAATACCACGATGACAAGCAGCAGGGCGTGCTTGACTTCGGGGAAGAGTACAACAACTACAAGCAGGACATCGTCAATCGTCTTGACGCGGTGTTCAATCCGGATGCCGTCCGTCCCGAAGACGCAAGGCGCACCCGTGAAGCGAAATTTGACTCGAAGAGATTCGAGAGAAAGGAGTTCCAGTCGTTGTGGAGCAAAATCAACCACAAAACCTACTACACCGTGGATTTCAAGACGGATGATCTCATAGACCGCGCCGTTATTAAGCTTGACAACCATTTGCAGGTCACCAATATCAACATCCAAGTGGTGTCGGGCACGCTGGAAAGCATCAAGAGCAAAGACCAGCTGACAGCCGGCACTGCCATGAAACAGACGAAAGCCGAAACAACCTCCATCCACGAATTGGTCGGCGAGAAGGTGAAATATGACCTGATCGGCAAATTGGTGGAAGACACGGGATTGACACGAAAGGCCATTGTCTCCATCCTGCAAAAAATCAGCCCCAAAACGTTCGTCAAATTCAAAGCCAACCCCGAGGAGTTCATCATCAAGGCTGGGAACATCATCAATGAGTGCAAGGCCATCGCCGTGATTGAACATGTGGCTTATCATAAACTTGACAAAAAGTTCGATGCCGACATATTCAGTGCCTCTGCCCTTAAAGGCCGTTTGGACGTCAATGCCATGGAATCGGAAAAGTCACTCTACGACCTTGTAGTGGTGGATTCGAAAGGCATAGAAATGGACTTCGCCAAGGAGTTGGAAACGCAGAACGAAGTGGCTGTTTATACGAAGTTGCCCGGAGGATTCTACATCAATACTCCGGCTGGCCATTATAATCCCGATTGGGCGATTGTATTCAAGGAAGGCAAAGACATCAAACACATCTATTTCGTGGCTGAAACCAAAGGCTATGACAAGGACAAACTGCTTGACTACAGAGATACCGAGAATGTCAAGATTGAATGTGCCCGCCGCCACTTCGCCACCATCTCCGAAAGTACCGTTACCTACGACGTCGTGAAATCATACAAGGAATTGAGGGATATTATCACAAGCGACTAAATGATGTTTTTCTTGGGCGATCGGGCATCACAAACAGGTGTTGGCTGATGAACCTATGTTCATCGGCCCACGAACCTATGTTCATCGGCCCACGAACCTATGTTCATTGGCCCACGAACCTATGTTCATTTTGGATGGGTGATTTCAAATCCCGGGTCAAAGGCCAAGGGTCTCCAAGTAGTCGTTGATCTCGGCGCAAATACGCTCGGAAGGGTACTTGCCCAACTCGCCCCGGACAGAACTTTCGTATTCGCCCTCCAATACCACGGCCAGAAAGCTGGCCTTGTAGGGGTCTTTGTATATACGGCGCGTGTCGAGATGGTGGAGGATGTTGGCGACGAGCTTGCGGTTGAAGTTGGTCTGCTTCTGCTTGCCTGTCTTATAGACAAAGGGACGCACGGCGTCGAGCTCGAGGATGCCCTCCCACATCTTCATATAACGGTCTCGCTTGTCGGGATGTACCAACGGACGCACACGACTGACATATTGGAGTATCTCAGCGCGGATGGAAGCACGGTCGATTTCCTCCTCGGGCTCTTCCAACTGCCCGATTCTCTCCGCATTTGGATCGGAAAGTTCGGGGTCGTCGGTAACATCATCTTTTGTCCCCTTTTCAAGCTCTTTTTCCTTGAGTGGATCCCAAGCCGAACCATAGTAATTGTTCATCGTGGTGGCTTGGTTATATTGATGCACCACCCCTATATGTACCTCCTGCTTTATTTCCAGAAACTTGTTTCCCGTGCCGGGATTGCCTTCGATTTTGATGTCCATACTTTTTTGGTTTAAGGGTTATAGGTTATGGGTTAAGGTTTATGGTTAAGGGTTATAGGTTATAAGTTATAGGAGGTGCAAAAGTAAAGAAAATTCCAATATCTTTCTTTTATTCTTTCTTTTTTTGCTTGTAACCGTTTGGTTTTCAGTTAGAAATTAGAAAGAAAAAATAAATCGGGATTTTTTCTTGGTTTCACTGTCGCCCTGGTTGTATTTTTGCCTCGTCATTCAGTCACGAACACGCGACGAAGATGACAAAGGTTCTTTGACATACTGAGACAAGGCGGTTTAACGAACATCTTTTATTAACATTCAAAAACATCAAAATTATGATCGATTACTCTGTTTACAAACAGTCGAATCCTATGGATGAGACTGCAGCGCCGAAGGCTTACGCCAAGGCTCAATTACGCGAGAACATGTCGTTCTCGGATTTCGTCAACCACATCGCCGGCCACAACGGGGTGTTCAGCCGCGGCACGGTGCAGGGCGTTCTCAGCGACGCCTGCCAGTGCCTCGTCGAGCAGCTGCTCAACGGCAACAAAGTGCAGTTGGGCGAGCTGGGCAACTTCTGGATCAGCCTCACCTCGACGGGTGCGGACTCGCCGGAGAACTTCACTGCCTCGAACATCAAAACCGTGAACATCGTGTTCACCCCGGGAGCCGACTTCGAGAATCTTCGCAGCAAGGCCTCCTTCAACCTCGTCTCCAGCCGTGCGGCCCAGGCGGCCACACTGAAGGCCGAGAAGAACGGTGAGGCTGTCGTGGATCTGGAAGCAGCCCGCGCCGCCACCCGCCCGAACGCCGGCTAAGGCTCCGCGGAACCCCTCCGCACATCAGCCACTCTTCACGTTCTACTCCCTACACATTCAAAAACCACTAAACCACAAACTCTAAACCTTAAACCATAAACATTAAACCATAAACATTAAACCTTTAACCATAAACCAAAATCAACGCCTTGTCATTCAGTATCGTCGAAGAAAGAGTGAAATGGTTTAGGTACCAGTAAGCAAGGGCGCTCGGAAACGGGCGCCCTTTTTTTGTGGAGTTATAGGAGGTACCACAAGAGATTGTCTAAAAAATGCTCTCTTTTTAAGGCGATGCCGACACTCTCGTTCGCATACTAATTCCAGTCACGGCACGCCGTGCCGGCGCGGGCAAATTCCCCTTCTAAAATACTACTCTTTATACACATTTTTCTCTTAATAACATTTCTCCAATCCTCTATATAACTCAGAGAGGTTTTGTATCTTTGCCCGTGTTTTGAAATATTTCAAGGAATCGGGAACGA
>Ga0247611_10006523_pt1 | contig 14946 bp, 20 predicted proteins | sample 177DNAGHGhighgp2_FD_192422 | JGI IMG/M metagenome (GOLD analysis project Ga0247611, IMG submission 192422) | Sheep rumen microbial communities from Palmerston North, Manawatu-Wanganui, New Zealand - 1770 DNA GHGhigh gp2 | ecosystem: Host-associated > Mammals > Digestive system > Stomach > Rumen...
GCTTGTAGTTCCAGTTTGACTTACAAATAATCTTAAAGTATTGTTAGATGCAATATCCAAATGCACTCTAGTATGAGCACCTATCCCAAGTATTCTATACCAAGAACCGGATGTTAATACAACTTCATTTAAATAAATCCAGCAAGCAAATGTAATTTCTTTCCAGCCTTCCCCAATTTTTTTATTAGATTGAAAATAATGACTTCCATCAAAACTATAACATCCACCCAACTTTCCATTCGCATCAAAAATAGCACCATTATTTGTAACCGTTACATCATCTAATCCTTGATTCCTTAAATCCTTTATTAAAGGTAACCAAACTCTTAAACTCACATCTTCATCCCTCCTAACATATGCGGACGTTGGTCATATCTTGACATTAACCGACGTCCGCGCATTTTATCCAAAGCTAAATACTAAAGCACTTAGCGTCTAATCATAATTTATATTACAATATTCATTTCCTGAGCTACCTTTAAAAACAGTTGAAGCCAAATCATTAAAGATTTTTCTTCCAGAGATAGTTTGTTCAGTTGCTAAGGTCACATAATCTTGTAAAGCAGTTGATAACGCAGTATTTTCTACATTACCAAGTCCAATATCCGATTTAGTAATAGTAACATTTGCGCTTAAAGCGTGTCCATTTATTGTTCTAGTTGTAGGTACCCTAGAAGTATCACTAGGATGTTTATGATCCTATCTAGCATATTTCTCGGAAGTACCAGCCGCCGCAGTTCCATCCATTAAAGGCTTAGCACTAGCAGCTTCGTATTCTATCCAAGGCACATTTACAAACATCTTTTCTGAACTTAATTGAACTGCATAATTTCTGTCAGGAGCTGAAGTAGTATAACCTATTTTTACTCCTCCTCTTGTTGTATTAGAAGCAACGGGGAGAGTGTAAGTACCGCCAGGAGTACCCCAAGTACCATCCTATCTTAAATATTTTGTTGTTCCAGTTCCTATTGTAATAGAACTTTTTTCAATTTTTCCACTATTAGAAGAATCAGCAAATAATAAACTATCTCCATTTCCTAGGGTTACTGCTGTAGAAGTGATAGTTCCTCCATTTAAAATATTACCATGCGAATGCGAAAAATCACTAACTTGAGATTTAGTAATATTAATATTACTAAATGTAGCACTTACTTGTCCATTAGTTTGAGAAAGAGAAGTAATTGTTTTTCCAGTTCCTCCTGTTCCTATTGTACCTCCGTCTAAAGCATTAATTGCATTAGTAACTGTTGATACAGTAGCAGCTTTATTAGTTGAAGCATTATAAGTACCATCAAAAGTATATGAAAATATAGCATCTGCTGGGACTGATTTTTCAATAGTATAAGAAATAGCTGTAGGTTTTCCATCCGTTCCAAAATAAACAGGTTGGTTAGAATCGCCTACTTTTGCACCATTTGTATTAAGTGCTTCAGCTTTTGCAACAGAAGAAGATGTCGTTGCTGTAATTGAAACTGTTCTAGTAGCAGTAGTATTATCTCCAAATGTTAAAACTAATTGACCATCATCATTAGAGCCAATATCTATAATTTGTAAAGCATTTTCAACGTTTCCTAAGCCTACGTCCGCTTTTGTTACACTAATATTATCACTCAAAACATGTCCATTTACAGTTCGAGAAGTTGGAACATAAGTTGTAGTATCTAATGTCCATTTATTAGCAGCAGTCTTTTTCAATAATCCTGTTGTACCAGTTAAAGCTTCGATTGCTTTTAAATCATCATTTCCACTTGTAATTTTGCTCCAAGCTAAATTTGGAATGTCTGCCGCTACTAATTTTCTAAAAGTTGGTGCGGCAGTCGCTGTTCCGCTGCTAGGTCCAGTTAATACAGTATTTGCACTCTGGTTAATAAAAGATATTGTAGTATCTAAACTTCCGGATTGAGTCGTATTAACACTAGACTGCAATGGAGTTGAAGCTTGGACTCTGACACTTGTTACAGTACCTACATTATTTGTTTTACTATTCCAATTATCTATATCTGTTTGCTGTATTCCCGATGCTGCACTTGCTGAAAAAAGCGGGTCTGTCTAAGTATAAGAAGTTAAGAAAGTGCTACCTTTAGTAGCTGTAATAGCACCATTAGTCGCAGAGATGGCTGTAATAGCATTTCCATTTCCTGATGTTGTTACAGTTGTTACAGTATCAGTTAATTTAGATCCACTAGGAACATTCATTCCTAAAGTAAAACCATTAACTTTTCCAGTTAAATCTCCAGTAATTCCATTCTAAACTATTAAAGAATCTTCAATAGTAACCTAGCCTGTGAAAGTACCTCCACTTAAAGGTATATATGTTGAAGTAATTACATTACCATTTCCATCTTGAGTTGCTTTATCTGCGGTCGCCGCATGACTTACAGTTAAACTAGATGCATTTATCCATGTGGGTGCTTCCTAACTTCCTCCTGAACTTAGAAGCTGTCCTAATGTACCGGCCGCAGTTGAAAGTAAGGTTTGAGGATTTGTGTTACTAGCATATATAATTCCTTTTGATGTAAAACTAGTGCTCCCAGTACCCCCACTATAAACTGGTAAAACTCCAGCAATTCCTCCAGATCCACCAATTTGAATAGGATTACCATACTAATCTAATACATAGATATTTTTAGCATATAAATTACCTTCACTAGTAACATAAAATTGATAGTTCCAATAATTATTAGTGCCATTAGTCTGATCATTAATATTATTTTGTAAGTTGGTTAAAGCAGTAGAAGAAGAACTATTTCTTATATAAATAAATTTATCTGTTGTAGAAACAGGTACGTGTAAACCCATATCCCAATATTTAGAACTATAAACTGGATAGTGAAGTTTATAATCATCTCCACCCTGTTTATTTTCATTCCAAGCTGTATGAATTCTATTTGTATTTAATCTCCATGTACTTGTATCTCCTAATTGAATAGTAGCTGTTCCATTTCCTTTTATATAAGCAGATTTAAGTTGATTATAATCCCAATAATTACCTATATACCAATAATTAAGTTGATTCTAACCTATTCTACCGTCATAAGCATAGATAGAGCCTTTTATAAAAGCTCCTTGATTATTATTAGTTGCATTAACTCCAAAAACAGGACTATATATATTACCATTAATCAAGTCGAGAAAAGTTCCAGTCGTTGAATAAGGGGCTGTCCCAGCTTGATAATTAGTTGATTTAATAGCATCTGTTGCTAATTTACTAGTAGTAATTGCATTAGAATAAATTTTATCTGTTGTAATAGCCCCTGAATGAATCTAAGTTGCTGTAATTGTTTCTGCTGTAATAGCTTTACCGTCCATAGGCTTTTGTACCCAACTACTACTATCAGTATCATATTCAAATAACCTATAACCATCATCCGTTAGAAAAAACCAAGTATCTCCAGCTTTATAATTTCCACCAGTTGGTTGAGAACTACTATAATAAATAGTATTTTTACTATTTGCAATTGAGGTTGCTTCCTGCGCTTGCTAATCAGCCGCATTTGCAGTCTCTACAGCTTCATCTGCTTTTGTATTAGCCTAATCTGCTGTAGAAACTGCGGCCGCAGCAGTAGTATTAGCAGAAGTTATCCCATTTGCCAGTACTGCCGTTGTATAAGTTGTATTAGTAGGATTTGCCCATACTATCTAACTTCTAGTCCAATAAAACTTTCCACTTTCAAATGTTGGCATTGTAGTAGACCAACCTGTTGTCGGAGCTGTTGTTGAACTTGAACCTAAAGCATATTGCTATGTAATCCTAGTTACAGATTGCCCTGTTGCTCCAGTACTTCCTCTTTGACCTGTAATACAAACAGGTTCTGACTAAGTAGTAACCCCCTGTTCCCAGGTTGTGACAGTTTTTGACCAAATATATTTTCCATTTGTCCAAGTTGGAGTATTTGTAGACCACTCACCACCTGATAAACCTGTTGAAGAGGTACTATTATAATAATAAACATCTACAGAAGTTACTACACTTAAATTTGTTATGGTAAGAGTCCCATATGCTAAATTAGCCATTTCTTATATCACCTCCTACTTAACAAAATTAAATTGTAACTTCTACATCTGCGATTATTTTCTTATTAATATAACTACCTTCAATATAAACTACTTTTTGTTTATGTAAGATTGCATCTGTTCCAGATTGAGTATTTACAGCCCAATTAACTGTTAAAGGATTTCCATTTAAATCTCTAAAACTCCAACCATATTTACCAGTATAGGTTTCTGTATTTGTTACATCTACCCATTCATTATTTTGTTTCTTCATTAAACTTACAGTTTTATTATTACTATCTAATTTATAATAATATGCTCCGTTTACAGCGTCTGCAGGTTCAGTTTGTGAAAAAACTTTTGTTTTCATAGAATCTATTTCCTAACCATTTCTAGTTACAATTACATATAAAGCTCCTATTCCTTGACCATTTGTAATCTGTTCTCCAAAAGAACACATTACTTGTACCTGATGTGGATCACTTTTATCAAAAACTGAAAAATATTCTACATAAGTTTTATTATTATAAGTAGCAGAACATTGATAAGAGGCATAGCTGCTTACATCATCTTTATTAATAGTAATTATATTACTAGGTTGTCTAGTATTTTTATCTGTTGTTCCATCCCATTCTGTGCCATTTTTATCTATTAATACATATCCAGTTCCAGGTTTATATCTTTTCCATTGCCAAGTAACATTATTTGTTATAGTAGTTCCCCCTTCTGTTAAAATTCCTTCTATTTGAATAGTAGAAGGCTAATCATTAACAAAAGTGTTAATTCCTGTTGGAGAATACAATCTTAATATGATGGCATCTTTTCCATTAATACCATCTCTTCCAGAAGGAACGGCCGCCCATGTAAAATTCTATGTAATTACTTGTGTTCCTACAGTAAATCTCATTACTATAGTACCATTAGTAGTAGATAACTAAGAGCCTGTTTTTATAGTATATACAATAGAACCTTCATAGCTATTACTTTCTGAAGGTTGAGTAACAGAAACAGTTACATCATTTAAATTAGAAGTTGCAATTTTTCCTAAATTTTGAGTATCTAATGTACAAGCAATTTTAGAACTACCTTGAAAAGCTCTAAAAGGAATTGTAACTGTATTATTAGGACTTACTGCTGTTGTTATTAAATTATTTGTACAAGGAATACCCTAATGTGGATTAGCAATATCTATTCTAATTGCACCATCTCCTTGAGGTCCAGGAGCACCTTGTTGACCATCTTGCCCATCTGAAGTAAAAATAATAGTTTGTCTATCTAATACAGTTCCTCCAGTATTTTGTAACTATATTGTTAAAAATCCTCCGTCTGCCCCGATACTTAAAAGAGTAGGATTTGAGTTAGCTATAGTATAAGAAACATCCTGACTAGAAGAAAAAGTAGCAGTATGACGAGTTGTTCCAGTAGAATCTTTTATAATAATTGAGCCACCTTTTAAAATACTTCTAGTTTTATCAACCTGTGAATAGCCTGTCACAACAATACTTTCTGGAGTAAAAGAAGGATTTTCTCCAGATGTTTTATTGACTGCAATTGCACTACAATCAATAGTATAAAGAGTTGGTGATACTCCATCTAATCCAGTTTTAATTTTTACTAATGAAAAAGTTCTTGTAATAGCCTATTCTGTTGTATCTGAAAAATCTTTTTTTGCTGTGAAAGTTATACTTCCAACAGCAACGTCATTTCCTATCTTATCTATTTTTACCCAATTATATTTATAATCTGTTGTATTACTATTTCCATCTACCCAAGTTTGTCCATCTTTTGATTTTAAATATTTAAAATTTGTAGCATGATAATTAGGACTAGATGAAATATGTATTTCATAATCTCCAGTAATATCAGAACCACCCTATAACACTTGAAATTGTGTATAAGCTTCATCTAATCCTCCCTCAAGAGGAGCTCCAGTAGAATCTGCGGGAATTGTCTGGTCATCATTTGTTAACGCACCTAAAATATTTTTATTACCAGGAGCACCATCATATAATCTTAAAATATTATGTAAATCATATATATCATCTTGATTTCCTTTTACTGTTTGTAATTTTATAACAGCTTTATCATTTTCAAATATATTACTATCATTATAAGATATTGTTAAAGAATCAGGATTACTACTATTATAATTAGGATGAAGTACCCAATTCTAACCATGTTTATAATACCATCCCTTTATTGTTAATCCAGTCCCTTTAACTTCTCCTGTTAATGTAATAGTTTGATTTCCTTTAATACTTCTATACTGGTCAAAAGTAAAAATTGATTCACCTGTTATTTTACAACTTTTAGTAGAAGAAACTTGTTTTAATAATGAAAAGGTAATTCGACTTTCTGCATGTAAAGCACTTTGAGCAGTTAATCCTAAAGACGGATCCGCATAATCTACTTCTAATATATAAGTAATAAAAGAAGGCATCACATTATTTACAGCAATAAAGGGATTTTCTTTAATTGTTAAAACTTTTGTTGAACTATTTATTAAAACGGTACTAGAAGGAGTAATAGTAACCGCTTCATTTGTACCTATTTTCTTTTTCCAATTTATTGTTAAACCAGAACTAGTCCCTGACAAGGTATTTCCTCCATATAAAATAAGAGGAGTTAATTGTAAATTAGTACTTGTATTACTCCAATCAGGATTAAAATTCTGCTGATCTTCATCATATATAACAGTAGTAGGCATATTACCCATAATTTGGCCAGATAATTCACCTAAATCTGTTAAATCTGTTATGGTAATTGAACCATAAGATAAATTACTCATTCTTATTCCTCCTTTTTAAATTTCTACTTCACATACTATTTTAGCTTTACCTATAATATCTTGCGGAGTAATTGTAATTGTATTCCCATAATTTCTTTTTGTCCAATTCTCTTCCAATATCCCATATTGATTATATTTTTTCCATGTAAAACTATTAATAGTATTTGTTATATCTTTACTCCCTTTATACACTTGAGCAGTTAAAATTGTATTTACATCGCCTCGTTTAAAAATATTCCCTGCACTTGAGTCTATATAGATAGTAACAGGAAGCTCTTTATCAATCTTATCAATCTCTTTTCCTACATAATCATCTACATTTTGATTTACCTAACCTTTTAAAATAGCAAGAGGAATACCTTGAGTTCCTCTTTGTCCTTTGTAAGTTAAATAAACATAACCTGTTTCATAATCTTGATATAAGCCTAAATTATTAATATCTAAATCTAAACTCTAAACAAAAGTAGCAAGGTTATCCACCTTACTATTAATTTGAGCCGCATCTGCCTTAGTTTCTTCAATCGAAAGTAAATTTTCATCTATACCTTCAATCTTATCTTTTATCTTTCTTAAATTGGTTGTAATATCCTATTCTTCTACATAATTTATATTACCAATTGTTGATTGAAGATTAAACTTATTTTGCATAGAAACATTGTTTGCGTCAATAGCAAGGGGTATATCACCATAATATGAGCCATCTTCCTATAAAATACGAAGATATTTTAATCTTTCAAGTTTATTTACACTCATTAAAAATCTCCCCTTTCTTTTGTTTATTTCATAAATAAAATGAAAATTTCTTTTTTTTTATTAATTTTAATTGACCTTGCGGCGGCCTCTATATGCAACATTAATCTAGATCTACGAAGATTATACCAACTTCCGCATTTTATTGATTTTTTTAATAATTTTTTATATAATAATAATATAATAAAATAGAAAGGAATAAAAAAATGAAGGAGAGATTAACAAGATGCTTAGATGAATTTCCTTGCCGTGCAAATAATTGTATTGCCGAAGAATGGATGGAAATGGTTACAGAAACTTCAGCTCGTTACTGGTCCCAGTATATATGTGATTTTTGTCCTTTTGAAAAATATATTAATAAATTAGCTGAATATGAAGATAAAGAAGAAAAAAATGAAAAATAATATAAAAGGAGATGATATTTATGAAAATTTATAAGGTATTTTATAAGGCGGCAGGAACAACAAGAGAAATCGGTAGAGGCAGAAATTTAGAAAAGGCTCAACGTGTTATTTATAAATTTTTAGAAAAAAATGATTATAAAGCACCTTATTGGCGTTTCTGGCGTGATGATTATGGATATTGGTATGATGTAGGCTCTTGGCTTGAACTTTTTAATATCAAGGAAGAGGTGATATAATATGGCAAGAAAAACAAAAGATGTCAGAAATATTACCTTGAGTGACTTTTATTGTACTAAATGTGGAATGAAAGGTATCCCCGTATTCAGAACAATAGGTCAAGAAAGAGAGCCTGGTCATTTAAAAAAGCTCTTTTGTTTACATTGTCAAGAAGAAACTAATATGGCGGAAGTCCGTCCAAGGGGGAAGTATACCTTGGACGATTTTTGGATTGAGTACCAGGGTGGCAACTTTACATCAAGCGGCGACCGCATTGAACCTTGGAAAAATTTTGTTGCAAACTATAAAAAGAAGGAAAATGAAACATGAAACTTTTAAAATCAAAGTATTTACCTGAAACAGGTATTTCTATAGTATGTTTTACACATAAAGGGAAAAATTATAAAGCACATGCTAAATATAATAAAGAAGAAGAAAAAAATCCTTCTAATTCTTTTTTTGGTCAACGATTAGCTGAAAAAAGAGCCATGATAAAATATTGGAAAGATAAGCGAGATATAAACAGAGCTAAGGAGCAGGCTTTAAAAAGTTTATTAAAAGATTTAGAACCTCACATTCAAGATGGTGTTTTAGAAGAGGGACTATATGAAATAATTTTAAAAAAATTAGAACAACATACTAAATACTATAATAAAGAAGCTAAAGATTGCAAAAAACAAATAAATTATTTAAAATGGGAAATCAAAGAGAGTTTAAAAATTAGAGAGCAACTTTTTAACAAGGTCAAAAATTCATAAAAACTTCTTAATAAAAATCACTATTAGTAGAACCTAAAATTACTAATAGTGATTTTTTTTATTAGGAGGTGAAAAAATGATAAAAAGTTGGATACCTAGTTTTGGCATCCCTAGTTCAGAAACAAGATATGGAGATACTCAAGTATTTATAGACACAAAAAATGGTATATGTCTTATTATTGATGGAGCATGTGGAGTTGGTACTGATAGACTTATTTCTTATTTAAAAAATAATGGAATTAAAAAAGTTTATTTAATAATTAGCCATGCCCATTATGACCACACTTACGGTATTGAAGAAATAATAAACGATAATTATTTTACCGTAGAATCTCTTTACTGCTATGATCCTAAGACTTTATAGAAAGGTCTAAGAAATAATAAAGGTAGTAATGAAGTTCGTAGTGACATAGCCTCTTTAAATAATATTATTTCTAATGCTAAAAACAAAAGTATCCCTGTCGTATTTCTACAACATGGTGACAAAATTCAGTTAGGAGATATTAAATTTAAAGTTTATAGAGAACAACCTAGTGTTGTATCAGATAGCGATACCCATGGTTGGGCATATATAAATGATGGAAGTTTATGTTTCTATTTCTATGAATTACTTTATTGGACTAGTGGAGATGGCCCAGATAGTATTTATAATTTAATTAAAAAATTAGGAATACAAGTAAAATTTTTCAAAATTCCACATCATGGAAATAATTGCCCTCAATCACAATCAAATGGATTAAAAGCACAAGGTGCAAATTTATGTTGGTATAATGATTTAGAGCCAAATGGTATTGGAACTAATGAATTTACTACATATGGAGCAAAAAGATGCAAAGAAGCAGGTATAATGGTTCTTAACTGTATCGGTGCTGATATTGAAATGACTTTTGCAAATAAAAAAGCTATTATTACAAAAGGTAAATCACAATGGTCTTATAGTATTCCTTATACCGCAGAAAAGCAAAATGAATGGATTAAAGATAATACTGGATGGTGGTATAGCTTTGCTGATGGTAATTGGGCAAAAGGATGGAAAAAACTACCTTGGAGCGGTGGTATAAATGAATTCTATTTCAATAATAATGGCTATATGGTAACTGGATGGCAAAAATTACAGAAAAATGAAATTGAAGGATGGTTTTATTTTGATGTAAACACTGGCTGCATGCTTACTGGCTGGCAAAAATTACAATGGCTTGGTGGAGTAGATTGGTTCTATTTCGATGAAGGCGGTTTTATGCTTACTGGTTGGCAAGAGTTAAAGTGGAGCGGCGGTATAGACAAATTTTACTTTGATAAAGTTAATGGTAATATGAAAACTGGATGGATTCTTGATGAGATTCATTGGTTCTTCTTAGATAAAATAACCGGTGCTATGAAAAAGGGTTGGGTATTTGATAATAATTATTGGTATTGGTTAGATAAAGAAACAGGTATTATGGCTACAGGCTGGCTAAAAGAGAATGGAAAAACATATTATCTTGAACCAAATCCTACTTTAAATCAAGGTCACGCTTATCAAAATACAGTAGTTACTATTGACGGATAGCGCTGGAGTTTTGACAATAATTGTTATGGAACAAAAAAATAGTCTGATGCACTTTTCCCTATATTCCCAATAGGACAAAGAGTTATTGATATATCTCAATTTAATAATGTTACAGATTGGACGGCAGTTAGAAGAACAGGTTGTCCAGTAATAATAAGATTGGGATATAGAGGAAGTAAAACAGGAGTCATTACATATGATCCAAAATACAAAGAATATAGGACTGCTTGTGAAAAACTTAAAATTCCACACTCTTTCTATTTCTTCCCTTGTTCAATTTCAGAAGCAGAAGCTAGATAGGAAGCAAATTTCATAAAGAAAGAAGTCCAAAACAGTTTATTTGTAATGCCAATTTATCTTGATAGTGAAGTTGTGCAAAGAGATAAAAGTGGACGTTCTGATAATTTATCAAAAGCAAAAAGAACTGAAATGTTGCGTATTATCTGTGAAGAATTATTAGCTGCGGGCATCCCTTGTGGCATATATGCATCTAGAGCATGGTTGTATAATAATTTGGATATGAGTAAGATACCTGCGGCCGCCGCACAAAACACATGGGTAGCTGAATATGGTGTTTCTAAACATAGCTATACTGGCGAACATGCAATGTGGCAATATACATCAAAGGGAAGTATTAATGGTATAGAAGGTAACGTAGATTTAAGTTATGTTCAAAAAGCTTTTTATATGAGTTAGTACAACCCTCCAGAAAATCCAATATCTAATAATGGAACTCTTTCAGAGTTAGAATTAGTTTTAAAAGTAGCTTATGAAGAAATTGGTTATTTAGAGAAGAAAACAAATAGTCAATTAGACAATAAGACGGCCAATGCTGGTTATAATAATTATACAAAATATTGGAGAGATATTCATAATTGGTGTGGTAAAAATTATCAAGCACAGCCCTGGTGCGCAGCTTTTGTAACTTGGTGTTTTACAAAGGCGTTAGGTGTAAGTAGAGCAAAACAGTTACTTAAACATTATCCTTATATTTATTGTCCTACTCTTGGAAGTTTATTTACTAAAAATGCAAACCCTAAAGTTGGAGATATTGTTATTTTCTATAGAAATGGAACTTTTGCTCATACTGGATTTGTTGTTGCTGTTAATGGTGATCAATTTAGTACAATTGAAGGAAACACCAGTGGAGCGAGTGGCATTATTGATAACGGTGGTGGAGTATGTAAAAAAACTTATTATAATAGCAAATTACCTGGAACAAAATTCTGTACTCCTAATTATAACTCAACAGCAATTTCTAATTTACCTGCTACAGTAGTAGCCGATGATATTCATACAGTAAAATGGAAAGGAATAGTACAATCCCCTTCTCCTTTGAATATTCGTCAACAACCTAAATTAGATGCAAAAACATGTAGTTTTAGTCCTTTGAAGAATGGAACTGAAGTAGGTATTTGTTATGAAACTGGAAGCTGGTATTTAATTAAATATGATGGTAAATATGGTTATGCTTATGCTGACTATATAATTAAAAAATAAAAATAAAAGGAAGAGGAAACAGAAAGATGAATATTGAATTAGAATTAGTTGTAACAGTAATTGTTGCTATAATAGGCTCTAATGCTTTATGGGGATTTATGCAATTTTTATTAGAACGTAAAGATAAAAAGAAAGATTGCTCAAAAAAGATTCTTGAAGAAATTTAGAAAATAAATCATAAACTTGATTAGAGAACCGCGATTGCATGTCGTATTCGTATTCTTAAATTTATGGATGAGATTATTGAAGGATGGGAACATTCCAAAGATAGTTATAATCAAATAATGAGGGATATTACAGATTATCTTCAATATTGCGATGACAATCCATAGTTTTTAAATCATCAAACTGATGCTACAATTGAACGTATTAAAAAGGATTATGAGCAACGTTTAGCAACAAATGATTTTGAACCAAATAATAAATAAAATAGGAGGAAATAATTATGGAAATACTTATTGCAGCGGTTATTTTAACTGAAGCTTTGACATAGTATGGAAAAACTATTGTAGAAATGTTTAAAACAGAAGGTAAATCAAAAGGAATTTATCAGTTAATTACTATTTTAATTGGTCTTTTTATTGCTTTTAGTTTTGAGAATGTAAATCTTTTTGCTATAATTGGAATGACTGCAAATCCAATTATAGCTAAAATAATAACAGGTATTCTTATCAGTAGAGGTTCAAACTGGTGTTTTGATTTCTTTAAACGTATAAGAGAACCAATTAGTACAGTAGGATAAAATTAAATAATAAATAATAAAAATGGAGGTAGTGTAATGCTACCTCCTATTTTTTTGTCTATATATAATTTAACGGATACGTGTTACCTCTCTGACTTATTTCCTTTTTTATATTATATGAAAATTTTTCAAAGTTGTCAAGTCGATGCGATATGAAACCAAGAACTAAAATGATGCAAGATTTTTATTGAATATGAAGGAAGATATGAAATTTGCAAATTTTTAAAAATTATGATATAATTTATTTATAAAATAAAAGGAGTTTTTAAACATGGAGAAAAAATATGTAATTTTTTATTATGATACAGATGAAGAAGGATTTCCTATCTTAGATTCTTCAACACTTCGAGATGTATGTGATGTATTAGAACCTTTTTTTAAAGATAAAAATATAGATTGCCTTTTACTTCCAAAAGATATAAATCATTCTAATGAAAAAACAAGAAAAGAACTGAAAAAATTTTTAATTTCTTATTTAAATAAAATTCTTGCTTCAGAAAGAGGAGAAGATATATGATAGATAAAACTTTATATAATGAAAATTCAATAGAGTCATTACCACCTCGTGAATTTATTAGACTTAAACCAGGTGTATATGCAGGTGATACTACATATTCAACTCAATTATTAATAGAAATAGTTTCTAATTCAGTTGATGAATTTAGATTAGGTCATGGTAATTTAATTGAAATAAAAATTGATGAAGATAGTATAATGGTTCGAGATTATGGACAAGGATTTATCCCTAACAGTTATAGAGAAGATGGAAAAACAATTCTTGAAGCTGCTTTTACCGTTCTCAATACTTCTGGCAAATTTAGACAAGATGGAACTTATGAAGGAACCAGTTTAGGAAATTTTGGAATTGGTGGAAAAATTACTAATTTCCTAAGTCATAAAATGGAAGTTCAAACATGGAGAGATGGAGAAACGGAGGCTTTATTTTTTGTAGAAGGAGAGCTTCATACAAGACATAAACCTGCAAAAAGTAATGAACCTAATGGTACTTACGTAAGATGGCAACCTTCAGAAGAATTTTTTACTCACACAGAGGTAGAGAGTGAAAAGGTTCATAATTATTTAAAAACTCTATCTTGCCTATGTCTTGGATTAACTATTCATCTTGAAGAAAAAGGGAAAATATATGATTATGTATCTCCAAGAGGATTACATGATTTGGTAGATGCAGCGGTCGGTGATAAAGAACTGATTGATTCTAGATTTGATATGAATTATAGTGAAGGTAAAAATAAAATGGATATAGTTCTTACATATACATCTAATTATTCTTCAACTATTATTCCATATGTTAATACTGGTCTTACCGAGATTGGTCCTCATATTACTCAAATTAAAACTATTATTACTAGAGAATTTAATAAATTTTTTAAAGAAAAGAAATGGTTAAAAACTAATAATGAAAATTTAACTGGGGAAGATATTCAGGAAGGTATGTATATTGTTTTCAATATTACTGCTCCAAATGTTGCATATGATGCACAAGTTAAAACTCGTGTTACTAAAATTGATATGAAACCTTTTAATACTGCATTAGCAGAACATCTTAATTATTGGCTTCATAATAATGAAAAAGAAATTAAATTTATTGCGGATAAAGCTATTAATGCTAAAAAGGCTAGGGAAGCAGCAAAGAAAGCTAGGGAAAAAGCCAGAGAACAAGGTAAGAAAAAAGAGAAGGCACTTAAATTTGATAGTAAGCTAGCTGATTGTTATAGCAAGGACCGCAGTAAATGTGAAATATATATTGTAGAAGGTAATAGTGCTGCTGGTGGATTAAAGACTGCAAGAAATAATGAATTTCAAGCAGTAATGCCTGTAAGAGGTAAAATTCTTAATACACAGAAAGCTACATTGGATAAAATTCAGAAAAATGCAGAAATTATGACAATGATTGAAGCATTTGGTTTAAAAATTGATACTAAAACAATGAAAGTGACTTATGATGAAGATGAATTACGTTATGGTAAAATTATCATCATGAGTGACGCTGATGTAGATGGAGCACATATTAAGAATCTATTTTATACCTTTATATGGAATTTCTGTCCAGATTTGATTTTAAATGGATATATTTATGCAGGAGTGCCTCCCCTTTATAAAATTACTTTACCTGGAAATAAGGGTTATAAATATCTTAAAAATGACGAAGAGCTTGAGCAGTATAGAGAAACTAATACTGGAAATTATCAAGTGAACCGTATGAAAGGTTTAGGGGAAATGGATGT
>Ga0247611_10006524_pt1 | contig 14944 bp, 24 predicted proteins | sample 177DNAGHGhighgp2_FD_192422 | JGI IMG/M metagenome (GOLD analysis project Ga0247611, IMG submission 192422) | Sheep rumen microbial communities from Palmerston North, Manawatu-Wanganui, New Zealand - 1770 DNA GHGhigh gp2 | ecosystem: Host-associated > Mammals > Digestive system > Stomach > Rumen...
ATTAACTGATAATGGAAGATTAGAGGTAGTAATATAATATGGAAACTACAAATTTAGGAAAAATAGTATTATTACCAGTTGGCACTTGGACTGATACTAAAACTTATAATTTTTTAGATTTTGTAGAGTATCAGGGCAGTAATTATGTCGCTAAAAAAGAAGTTCCGTTAGGAATACAATTAAATAATATAGAGTATTGGCAATTACTTGCTGAAAAAGGTGAACAAGGTAATAGTATAAATAATGTACAAAAAATAAGTACCTCTGATATAGTAGATACTTACAGAATAAATTTTACAGATGGAAATCACTTTGATTATGAAGTTACTAATGGAAGAAGTTTATATTTAAATTTTGAGGTTAGTACTACAACAGGTGATTTATATGTCGATTTTTTGGAAGATAACTAAAAATCGCATTTTTTTTATAATATAAATTTATTATATAATCTCATATAAATAGAAGAAAAGAAAATTTCTTTTCTTCTAAATTATAATAAAGGAAAAATAAATGAGTAGAGTAAATTTAGGAAGAGTTACCATGATGCCAAAAGGGGTATGGAATAGCTCTTCAACATATAAAAGATTAGATATAGTAACAAATAACGGTGTTAGCTATATTGCTTTACAAGATGTTCCTGCTAACACCGCTGTAACAAATACAACTTACTGGATGGCAGTGACACCTGATATATCTATTGGAGATGTATCTACAGTAAGTTCATATGAAAGTGCATCAGCTAGCATGGGAAATGATAGTTCAGGTAAATTAAAACTGAATTTATCCATTCCAAGAGGTGTATCTGAACAAGAAGATATTCTTCATAGTGCTACAGGTAGTATAGTTTCTTTTAGTGATGGAATTGAAGCTCCTGCTGCACAAGTTAAGGTTAAGATTGAACCTATACAAGAAGGTGAAGGTGACCCAAGTCCGGATAATGTAAGACCTATCACTGGATGGACGGGTGTAAAAGTGATTAGGACGGGGAAGAATTTATTGCCTTTAACAAATATAATTATTTATAGTAATACTGGAATTACTTGGACAGTACAAAATGACGGAACAATAATTGCAAATGGAACAACCGAAAACTCTAATGCACAACTCGAAATTATTTTTGATAATTTATATGGTTATTTTTATTATATAGGATGCCCTAATAATGACAATAATATATGTGATGTATTTGCATGGGATACCACTATGAAAGCACGATTTAAAAAATGGAATCAGATAAATTATTGTTCTTCTGATACAAATTATACTCCACAAGAAATTTTTATTCCGAAAGGTCATACCGGAAGAATTTGTTTAAGAATTAATAAAAATACAACAGTTTCAAATTTAATTTTTAAACCGATGATTATTAAAAATGATGAAACTGATATCACTTACGAACCCTACCAAGGCGACACCTACTCCATCACCTTCCCATCCGAAGTTGGTACAGTCTACGGTGGTGAGCTAGATGTAACAAGTGGTAAATTGACGGTAACGAAAAAATATTATCTGTTCAACGGTTCAGAAAATTGGTATGAACAATCGGCGGGGTCAAACGTTTACGTTATCGACTGCGAAAACGGTGTTTCAAATGTTGGTCCAATGTGTAATATGTTTAAATGGGTCAATGTGAATTCAAATGAGCCTGATAATTCCATCAGATTAAGCGCTGACAAGAAATTAATTTACGTGATTCATCCGACGATTGCATCCAATTTGACGGAATTTAAGACCTATTTGGTAAGTCATAATCTACAGGTCTGCTATGATCTCACTACCCCTCTTATCTACCAACTCACTCTCACCGAAGTAACCACACTTCTCGGTCAGAATAACATCTGGGCGGATACAGGTGATACTTCAGTAATCTATTGGCAAAATAAAGCTTTAGCTGATGTAATCCACTCAAAATTCTTAATGACAGAAGACCTTATTGGAGCTAAAAAATACGGTGTAAAAGGTATCGGTCAAGCTTCTTCAGAACTCACACGCACCTATGATTCAGTAAATATGGTGGCTACTGTAGGCTCTCCAACAAAATATGTTAGAAATGATTTCGATTATGCCGCACCTTTTATGCGTAGAAAATGCGTTGGATACTGGGAGAAAAATCCACAACATGATAAACGTGCTATGTTCCATGTAATGGCTTATGAAGGTGATGACAACTATACTGAAGATGGGACAGTGGGTGATTATGTTGCTGTAGAATGTCCAAGATGTTATTATAAACGTGATGGTGATGAGCTTATAATATCAGCATATAAGCATCAAGGTTTTCGCGCATTTGATATCTTCTGTCACGAACATAATCAAAATGATACAATGGAATTTTACTATATGCCTGCTTATCCATTGGCATTGAAAGATGGACATGCTGTATCATTACCTGGCTTGAGAAATGAACAAGGGGATTGGGCAACATTATACAATAATGCTAAAACGTATAATAATGAAGAAGTTGCTGTATTAGCACAACTTATGCCTGCTGCTGTTAATTTCTATGAATGGGCTTTAATGACAGTTGAGTTTGCTACACAAAATATGCAAAATATTATGTATGGCGTAGCTGAATGCTATAATGCAGATAGCAAAGTTGGTCAATTTACTTCATTAGAAGGAACAATTACTTTTGAATGTAATGATAACTTAACAGGAATTATAGTAGGAGATTATGTCCGTATTGGAACTTATAGTGGTGGAAGTGACAATAGAACATTACCTTCTCATAAAGTTTTAACAGCTACCTCTAGCAATAGTAAACGAATACTTACACTTGAACCTACAGATTGGTCTACTATAAGTTATACTACAGGAACGAATTACTATATTTCTGGTAGTCATGTTCCAACTGGTTTAACAAAAGATATTTTAACACCATCTGGAATAGAAAATCATACTGCAACCAATACACATAATGCTATTAGATATCGTTATCATGAAAATCCATATGGTAATCAATACCATACAAGTGCAGACTTATTTGATGTTGCAACTATAATTTTAGATGCTACAACTACTTCTGTAAATGTTAAATATGGAGCAAGTTTGGATTGGTATTATTTACCAGATGCAACTAGTATTACTACAGCAGTAAATCCTGCAAATAATACAACAAGTTTAAGTACTGATGAAAGATTTGTAAAACTTGGAGTATCTACACCAAGTGAAAAATATGTTTCAGGATATATTAAGAATATACAATATGATATAGCATATCCAGATATTTGGGCACCAGAAACAACAGAAGGAGGATCAGCGACAACGTATTTTTCAGATCAAGCTTACCTGGTTGCTTCGCACATTTGCCGTTCTTGTCGCTTTGGTGGTAATTGGTACTTTGGCACTTCTGCTGGACCTCTGTCTTTGTCTGCGAATTCTGCTCCTTCTTCTGCGTATGCGTCTTTCGGCGGCGACCTTTACTTCCCCCAGTAAGGGGTGAATTGGGCCTGCGGCCCAAGAGGGGATATGCCCCTCTATTGTATTGTTTATTAAGTTTTAAAAATTTTTAAAATTATATAGAAAGGGATTGAGGGTGCAAAGCTTACCTGGTTGCTTCGTCCATTTGCCGTTCTTGTCGCTTTGGTGGTAATTGGAACAATGGCAGATCGCTTTTGCGATGCCCTCTTTTCCTTGGTTAGTTTTACTAACTGAAATTTTATCCATACTGGGGTGCATTTAGTAAGGCAACTGAAAAATGTGAGGATAAAGTAAAAGGCCTAATACAGATAGAATAAATTGGTCAAACATTGTGATTTTTTCATTTCTATCATAATAGTATTAAGCCTTATGTAAATATAAAAGCGACAAGGAGAATAATAAGTAATGTGGATAAAATCTCAAAACAGTGAAGAATTACAACCACCTAAATTTTATCAGGATAATAGTGGAGTAATCCTTCGCCGTAATTTTGTTTTTATAGAGCAAGAAAGTGAAGAGCAATCTGCGCATTGGGAATATGAAGAATGGCAGATGTCAAAGAAACAATATGAAGTATATAAATATATGCAAGAACAAAATAATGAATTGACAGATGCCTTAATTGAACTTGCCGATTTGGTTGCTGGCTAGAGGTAATATGGCAAAAATATACTATAATAAAATTAAATATGGTGATGGCTCTTTCACTATTGAAGATGTTCCATTAAAGTGGCGTGCCGCAGTCCAAGCTTTACTTGATGCGGATAAAAATTTAAGTTAGTAATTTTGTAAAATTTTTATTATAAAAAATTTTACTGTTAATCTCATTATAATTAGAGAGGAAGAAAACAGCTTATTTCTTTTCGCTGTTTCGTAGTAGGAATTATATTTTGTTCCTAAATTTTATTTTGTAAGAAAGTTAGTTTTCTTCCTCATATAAAGCTTTAGGCTTGGTTAAGGAATATACATGAAAAATATAAATAAAAACGAAGATAATTCATATACAATTGTGCTTCATCTAAAACAAGATGAACGAAAACGTTTGAAGAAATTGGCTAAGAAATTAGACCTGAATGATTTTGAAACTTTAAAATATTGTGTTCAGTTAATATCATGGTGGAGTAAAAACGAAATAGAAGGTGAAGAATGAGTCACTTTATTTCTGCTAATCCAAATCCTAAACGGAAGCAAGTGGGTGATTGTACTGTTAGAGCCATTGCCCTAGCATTAGATAGTACTTGGGAAGACACTTATCTAGATCTATGTCTCAAGGGTTATGTTATATGTGATATGCCGTCTTCCAATAATGTGTGGGGTTCTTATTTAGTTGACAAAGGATGGAAGTATCATAGGCTTCAGGACACTTGTCCTTTTTGTTATACTTTAAATGATTTTTGTGAGGAACATCCTACCGGAACATATATAGTAGCCACAGGAACACATGTAATATGTGTAAAAGATGGTAATTATCTTGATGCTTGGGATTCAGGCGAAAAAATTCCTCTATTTTATTTTAGTAAGGAGTAATTATGTTTAATACACCAAATTATGGTTATCCTTGGAATACATATGCACAATCTTTAGCTCAACCACAGGCTCAACCACAATCAAGTGGTATAAACTGGGTGCAAGGAGAAGCTGGTGCAAAAAGTTACGCTTTAGCGCCAAACCAATCTATCTTGCTCATGGATTCTGAAAAAGATGTGTTCTATATTAAAACGACAGATAGTTCTGGTATGCCGCTCCCCTTACGTGTATTTGATTTTACAGAACGTGCTGCGGCAAAGCCTGAAGCGGCTCCTGCTCCAGTAGCTGATTATGTTACTAGAGAAGAATTTGAAAAAAGAATTGCGGAGATAACAACAACCAATGGCAAGCAGCATATACAATCAACTAAATAATAATAACAATATGTTTCCAAATCAACAAAATTTAATTAGTCAATTTAATGAATTTAGAAAAAGTTTTCAGGGTAATCCTCAACAAATGGTTCAACAATTGTTGCAAAATGGAACCATGTCCCAGTCTCAATTTAATAGTTTGAGACAGATGGCTTTACAATTTAAACAACTTCTAGGTGGAAGTTGATAAAAAATTTAATACTTTTAGGAGTTTAATATATGACTTCTTCTGAAATGACCCCTGCCGATATTGCGGCAGTTACTGGTAACAGAGGTAATGGTGGTTTTGGTAATGGAGACGGTTTTGAATGGATTGTTATCCTCTTCCTGTTTGCCATGTTTGGTGGATGGGGCGGCCGTGGTGGCTATGGTGGTTACGGCGGAGGCGGTTCAACCGATACTCTGTATCCGTGGCTGAACAATAGCAATCAGATTAATGACGGTTTCCGCGACCAAATGCTTAACACCTCTATCCAGGGTATTCAGAATAGCATCACTTCTGGTTTTGGCGATGTTCAGACCGCCCTTTGTGGCGGTTTCGCTGGCGTAAATGCTTCTATCGCCAATGCTCAAATGAATGATATGCAGAACGCATTTGCAATGCAGACTGCTATGAATCAAGGCTTTAATGGTTTGCAGTCTCAATTAGCACAGTGTTGCTGTGATAATCGTCTCGCCACTTGCCAGACTCAGAACATCATTCAGAATGAAGGTAATGCAACACGTTTCGCTGATGCTAACAACACTCGTGACCTGCTTGAAAATGCTAACCGCAACACTCAGTCCATTCTTGACAAACTTTGTCAGCTTGAACTTGATGGTGTGAAAGGACAGCTTGCACAGGCTCAGCGTGAAAATGTTGGTTTACAGAACCAGTTGAACATGGCTGCTTTCCGTGAATCTCAGACTGCTCAGAATGCTCTGATTCAGCAAGGTCTTACTAATGAAGTTGATGCTCTGTACAATCGCTTAAGCAATTGTCCAGTACCTACAACTCCTGTTTATGGTCGTACTCCTATTTTCACCTGCAATAGCCAAAATGGTTGCGGATGCGGATGCGGTAACGGCATTTTAGCATAAGGTGGTGAGTTATGGCAGAATATCTTGCTAATGCAGTTCAGACTATTGCTCTGAATCAACCTGCAATTTTTACAGCATCTATTCCATGCACTCGTGGTAATATTTATCACGAAGATGAAACTGGAATTTTTATTCTGCGTGGTAATACTCAGAACTGTTTTGCTCGATATCAGGTAGTTTTTAATGGTAATATTGCTATTCCTACTGGAGGAACTGTTGGCCCGATCGCTGTTGCTTTAACAGTAAATGGAGAACCACGTCAAACAAGTCGTGCAATTTATGTTCCTGCCGCAGTAGATACTTATGGTAATGTTACCAGTACAGCTATTATTACTGTACCTCGTGGTTGCTGCTTCACTTTATCTGTTCGCTATATTTCTGGTGACGATGATCCAACAGCGACACCAACCCCTGTTATCGAAATGCAAAATGCTAATTTAACCGTATCTAGGATTGCGTGAGGTGAAAATGGAATTTTATTATGATTTAAAAAAGAAACTTTGTAAGGAACTTGAAGAAATTGCCGATAAAAGAGAACTCTCTGCCGGTGATCTTGAAGTTGTAGACAAACTTACTCATTCTATTAAATCTATTGTCACCATCATGGCGATGGATGATAGTGGATATTCCTATAATGATGGATATAGCGGTGCTCGGAGACGCGATAGTATGGGCAGATATGCTGATGGCGCATATGATGATGGTTATTCTGGTCGAAGGTATTCTGATGGCGGTTATTCTGAGCGCAGATATAGCCGCGATGAAGGAAAATCTCATATGGTTCAGCAATTTGAAAAACTTATGGATGATGCTTCTTCACAAGAAGAGCGTGAAGTGCTTCAGTCTGCTATCAATAGATTGAAGAATATGTAACGTTTATGAAAGAGTGCTAGAACAACATCTAGCACTCTTTTTTTTATATATTAAACTGGAAGGAAGTAATAAAATGCCAAAATTCAGTGCATATATGAGAGGCGAAGGAACAGTAGGCCCAAAAGGTTCTACTGGCCCTACAGGCCCAAAAGGCGACATGCATACAGTTTTTTTTGATGTAGACGTATCGACAGGGGAACTTATCATGTACGCTGATTATGATTATAAAGGCCCTCAATTTACTTTAACTGAGTCAGGGCACTTGGAGGTATCATTAGATGGCAACGGGTAGTACAGTTATAGGTAGAATAGTTCCAATGCCGCGTGGTACTTGGACAAATAATATAGTTTATAAAAAATTAGATATTGTATATTATCAAGGTATGAGTTATATTGCAAAAAAAGAAGTTCCTGTCAATACTCCTGTTACAAATACTGAATATTGGCAAATAATGACTTCTAGTACAAAAGGTGCAACGGGAAATACGGGAGCAACTGGGAACACTGGCCCTACAGGTCCTACTGGCAATATACAATATGCTAGTTTTGAAGTCGATTTAACTGATGGAATTTTATATTGTAATACTACTGCAACTTATGAAGGGCCTGAATTTGAAATAAACAAAACTTCGGGAGATTTGGAATTAATATTATGAATAGAACTGCTTTAGGACATGTTACAATAGTTCCAAGAGGTGATTGGAACAAAACTAATTCTTATAATATTTTAGATGTTGTATTTTATAGTAATAATGGAGTACAAGGTAGTTATATTGCTAAAAAAGATGTTCCCGCTAATATAGAATTAAGTAATACAGATTATTGGATGAAGTTGGTAGAGTCTAGCAATAGTGGACTTCCTGGTCCCGCAGCAGGTTTCGGAAATATTACAGCTGATGCTACTTATCTATCAGCAGGAAGTAATCCAACTGCCAATGTAAATGTAGATGGCTCTAATACAGCTAAAAATTTAGCCTTCACTTTTGGTATTCCTATTGGTCCTACTGGCCCACAAGGTCTTCCCGGACCCCAAGGGCCTACTGGTCAAAATGGAACAAATGGTAAGGATGGGGTAGATGGTAAGGATGGAACGAATGGTAAAGATGGGGTAGATGGGGCACAAGGCCCCGCAGGTGCCGCTGCAGGTTTTGGCACTCCAACTGCTACCGCTTCTGCTCTTGCTTCAGGAGCCAATCCTACTGTAACAATAACTTCAAGTGGTAGTGATACAGCTAAAGTATTTAAGTTTACTTTTGGTATACCTCGTGGTGAAAAGGGTGAAAAAGGAGATAAGGGTGATCCTGGTAGTGGCAGTATTTCTGGTGATTATTTACCATTATCAGGTGGTACACTAACAGGTAATTTATTATTTAGCGATACAGCCGCTAGCAGCAAAGAAATTAGTTTTACCACTGGAAGTTCTGACTATGCTAAAATTATTGGTGGTGCTACAACCATAAGTGATAGTGGTGGTGGATATTTAGAATTAAGAACTGGTGATAATGGTAATGAAAGTATTTATGTAACTCAATATAATGGTGCTACAAGAAAAAATTTATTATATTTATTGAATAGTGAAGGTAATACTATAATACCAAATAATTTATCAGTTAATAAAATTCTTTCAGCCGTAACTCTAAATTTAACTAATCCATTAGGTACTGAATATGGCGGAACTGGTGCTACTACTCCTGCTTTAGCTAGAACCAATTTAGGTATTACTAGTATAGCAACTCGTCCTGATTATATCTATCAAACTGCCGATCCTGGCGCAGGTAGTACTTTAGAAACTGGTAAAATTTTATTAGTATATGAAGGTTGATTATGGCAATATTGTATATAGGAAATGGAACAGCTAAAAAGGTTGATAACTTATATATTGGTATTGGTGGTCAGGCTAAAAAAGTTACAAAAGGTTATATTGGAGTAGGTGGACAAGCTAAATTATTCTATAATAGTAGCCAAGAAATAATAAAAAGAGTGGCATATCTTAATAGACGAATTACTAATGTAGTAAATATATATTATAACACTTTAGAAGGATACTCTTATATTGTTAATACTAAAAATTCTGATGGATATATTTGGTTTAGTAATAGTACTTATGATTATGGATATATAAATACAGAAAGTGAATATATTTATTTATATAGTGATTCTAGCTATTTTTTAAAAGATAGTTTTAATTATATAATTAATATTGAAAAATTAGGTTTTGATTATGTTACTAATATTGCTTATTTTCGCGGTGCCTCATGGCCTAACGCTAAAAGAATACGAGGTCAACTTGATAATATTAATTTTAATAATGTAATAAATGCTCATAATGCTTTTGAAAGTTGCTATAATATTTATGGCAATATACCTGAAATGCCTAATGCTATAAATATGTCCTACACTTTTAGAAACTGTAGAAATATTACAGGGAATCCTATGTGGACCTTACGTAACAAATTTATCTGAAACTTATTATAATACTTCATTAACAGGAGCCCCTGTATGTGGTCCTAATGTAGAGAATATGGCTAGGACTTATGCTATTTGCCACAATTTAAGTGGAGAATTAACATGCGGTCCCAAAGTAAAAAATATGTATCAAGCTTATTTTGAATGTTATGGCTGTAAATACGCTTCAAATTTTCATTTTTATGGAAATAATGCAGCAGAAGCTTTTTTTAATATTGTCCCATATGGAAATTTTTATTTTCATAATAGTGAAATTATACTTAGTAGAGCTTTTACAGGACAGACAAAAAATAGTGGAACTAATAGATTAAATATTTTTGTAAATCAATATATACTTGCGAATGGGTCTATAATAAATGATGCAGTTAACTATTATTATGCTAACAATCGTTGGACAACACGTTCTATTGATTGGACTGCCATAGATAATGGAGTAAGAAATATAACTTATAATATTTACGTATACAATAATTTATAAAGAAAGAAAAATAAAATGAAAGAAATTACTGTAGGGATACCAGCTTTTAAAGCTGAGAAACATATTCAAGATTGTATAGCTTCAATATCTATACAATCTATTATTGAAAATGTGTCGATTATAATAGCATCAGATTTTCCATCTGATGACTATAGTTTTATTAAACAGTTTTATCCACATTTAGATATAACTATATTACCATGTTCTAAAAATACAGGTCCTGGCTTGGCTAGACAAAGAAGTTTAGAAAATTGTAAAACTGATTGGATAACTTTTATAGATGCAGATGATGTTTTTTATACGCCTTTTGCATTAGAATCTTTGTTTAAAGTTACAAAAGAAAATAAAGATATTATAGAAGTTCAAGGAGCTTTTTTACAAGAAGTTGAAAATAATCCACAAATTCGTTTAGCTCCTAGAAATGATGTCACACATCCTTGGGTTTTTGGTAGATTATATAATACTAAATTTTTAAAAAATAATGGAATCGGTTTTTCTGAACTCAGGGCGATGGAAGACGGTGAAATGAATTGGAAGCTACGTATGTTAGTAGAAGATAGTCCTCATATAATAGCCGTAATAGAAGAACCTATTTATGTTTGGCGAACTGGTAGTGAACATTCTATCACCAGAATTGGAAAAGATAATGAAGATGGGATTCCTCAGTATAACTTTGATTTATGTCAGTGGGGAGCTACTGTTGCTGCTATAAATGCTATTCGTTTTTGTAAAAAGAAAAATCCTTTCAATGGTAATATTGTTAAATTTACTGTAGAGCAAATGATAAATCAATACTTTACCTATATTGAGTGTTTAGAAAGAAAACCCGTTTTTTCTGAACAATGCTTCTTTAATGCGAAAAGATTTTATAATGAATGTTATAAAAAAATAGAGGAAGATATTGACGATAAAATTCTTAAAGAAATGTATACAATACAACGAATGTATGCAGGAGAAAATCTTATTAATGTTATTCCTAATATAACATTCAAAGAATTTATAGAAAAAATTAAAAACGAAGCATATGGTGGAGAAAAAGAATTTAAGGAAATACGTAGTAGACTTCCTAAAGAAATCATTGAAAATGATATAAAAAGCGGGGTCGCTTTATATTAAAGGAGATAATAAATGAACATATCCTCTTATATTTCAATAGGCATAGCTTTTTTTAGTTTGTTATTTAGTGTTATATATAATACAACAAATATAAAAAAGGCTAGAGATAAAGAGACTCAAGAACTCATTAATGCTATAAAAGAAGAAAGTATTGAAAAAGGTGAGAACAGGTTTCTATTTAAAGAAATGAATAGAAATCTAGAACGTATTGTGGAAGATAATAAAATTATGAATGAACGTATCTACAATCTCACCGAAAGAGTTTCCACTCTTGAACATAATCAACAAAATATAGAAAATATAGCTAAACAATTACCAGTTATAGAAAATAAAGCTGAAAAAGCACACCAAAGAATAGATATAATTGAACATGATTTAGGAAAAGATAAAAAATAATGTCTCGAGTATTCAAAAAGAAAAGTGAATTTTCTAAAACTATTGTAATTCTTGATATATTATTATTTATAATATATATTATAACTAATTTTATTATGTTATGGAAACGTGGCGTTACAATGCCTTCTGATATTAATATAGGTGTATTTACTTTTCTTACTGGTGAATTAGGAATACTTTCTTTTATAAAAAGAAGTAAATTAACTGCTGAAGCTACAACTAAAACTATTACAGATGCAGTTGTCGCAACAGCTCAAATAATACAACCACAACAACAAACACAACAAAAAGGAGCTGGATAAAAGCTCCTTTTTTATTTTGACATAATAAGCAATATAGCTTATAATTTTATTATAAAATTAAAAATGGAGTTAAATATGGATAATTTTTGCTATTGGCAAGAAAATCCGCCAACTTTAGCTAACTTTATGTTTTTACAAAATATGCAAAAAATTTGTCTTTTTCGGCAAGCAGAATATCAACTTGATGGCAAAACTAATATATTTTGTCCATATAGTGCCGAACAAGCTAAACAAGAATGTAAAGAATATATTGTAACTGAGGAGCAAAATGGCGAAATTTCTTGATAAAGAAATAAATATTTGGTGTGATGGCGCCTGTAAGGGTAATCCTGGTGTTGGCGGTTGGGGCGTATATATAGAAGTAAAAAATTACTGGAAGGATAAAGAAGAGCCTGAAATTTTAACATATGAACTTTATGGTGGAGAAAAACAAACTACAAATAATATTATGGAAATGACAGCTCTTATTAAAGCTGTAGAATGGCTTCTTTTATATCATAATGATAAGAATAAAATTAACTTCTATATAGATTCAGCTTATATTATAAATTGTTATGAACAGAAATGGTATCATAGTTGGGTAAAAAATAATTGGTTGACATCTAAAAAGGAACTTGTTAAAAATAAAGAATTGTGGGAAAAAATTATTGTAATTTTTGAACAACCCAACTTTCATTTTGAAAAAGTTAAGGGACATAGTGGAAATAAAGGAAATGAAATAGCTGATAAATTAGCTAATGATGGAGCAAAACTGTATGAGTGATATTGTTGTTATTATAAATGGTAAACCGCGTAGCGGAAAAGATACTTTTTGTAAATATGTAGAAGAATGGGCTGAAAATTTAGGAAAAGATTGCAGCACTTGGTCTACTATAGATATGGAAAAAGAAGTATTGGAAGAGCTTTTAGGAAGAGAATATGATCCAGATGGTGAGTGGAGCAGCACTGATAGAGAATTTCTTAGTAAATTTAAACAACTTTTAAATGAATGTTATGATTATACATTTGATACTTTTAAGACTAGTTTAGAATTTATTGGTGGTATTCAACTCATTCATTCCCGTGAATGGGAAGAAATTGATAGAATGAGAGAATATTGTCATGATAAAGGTATCCGTTTTGTGACTGTTTATCTCAGTTCTTCTTTTGAGAAAAATTATAATAATGATTCAGATTATCTTTGTGATACAAATATTGAAGATTATGATTATTATATTAGTAATATAAAAGGATTAGAGGAATTAAAAAAATATGCCCGAGATTTCTGTGACAAAGAATTACTTTGAAATGGAAGTAATGAAATATTGGAGTTATCCAAAAAATACTAAATTTGATACTAAAGAAAAAACTGAAATGCTTATTAAGTCAGGGGCATATATTGGTGCGCGTAAAGTAGATGGAGAACATGCAAGATATGTGCGGCAAAACCTTAAAATTGGTCTATTGAGCCGCACTCGTGGTGTAGATGGTAGTTTTGCCAATAAGATTGACAAAGTACCACATATTGCAAAATGGTTGAATAAAATTGTACCTGATAATAGTATTTTAGTTGGTGAAATCTACCTTAAAGAAAACTCCAATGCTAGTGAAGTAGGAAGTATTATGCGCTGTCTTACCCCCAAAGCTCTTGAGCGGCAAAAGAAAAATAAACTTATGTTTTATATTTTCGATATTTGGGCATGGAATGGAGAAGAATATTTTGATTGGGGTATTGAAAAAAGAGTAGCTAAACTTAATGAATTACGTCAAACTTTAGCTAACGAATACATTACTTTTGCAGAATATAGTGAAGGCGAAGAACTTTGGAATAATATTGAAGATTGGTTACAAGCTGGTGAAGAAGGTGCTGTTATTACAAAGAAAACTTGCCCTGTATATGAAAAAAGAACTCCTGCTTATGCTACCATTAAGATTAAAAAAGAATTATTGAAAGATATTGATGTATTTTTTACTGGTGTTGCTAAACCTCCTATTCGTAGATATACTGGTAAATATGAAGATATTTGGGAATTATGGGAAAATGAATTTACAGGAGAAAAATTACCTGTAGGTTTACATTATAAAGAGTATTGCGAAGGAGCTACAATTATTCCTGTTACAAAAGGACATTATTATAATATTCCAGGTAGCTTTGAAATTGGTGTATATAAAGATGGAGAAATATATCCAATTGGTTGGATTTCATCTGTTACTGATGAAATAAAAGATGATTTTCTTGCAAATCCTAAAAAATATCAAATGCGGCCCTGCGTTGTTTCTGCAATGGAAATAGGAAATGAAGGTGGATTGCGGCATCCCAAATTTATGGGTTTTAGAGATGATATTAGTGTACAAGAATGTACTTATGAAAAAATTTTTGGCTAATGAATAAAGAGAAAAGAAAATAAAATGAAAAATTATGAAGAAAAAAAAGAACTTACTTATAAATATTTAGATAAAATTCCTTGGGATAAAGTATTAAACACTTATGATAATATAGAAGATGTATTTGAAGATATTTCTATTAAGTATAGTGATGAATTAGATCTTCCAAAAGAATTTCATGCAGATATTTTAAATTTTATAGATATTGAAGATTTTATAAATTATCTTGAAGAAAAGCGCAATATTTGTAATATAGGTGAAGATATAAAAATTATTCGTTATATTAGTAAAATTAATTATGGGTATATAGAGGATTTAAAAAAACAAAATGAATGAATTATATTGGGATTATGTAAATGGAGTTATTATAAAAGATAGTAATTTTGCTAAAATTATTCCAAATCCTAATGAATTTTATATTGAGCAATATGAACTTTATAATGGTATGAGAATCAATTTTACTTATACTATTATTGAAAAAGAAAAAATGTGTTCTTTATTTGAATATAGGAAAAGTTTTTTTGAATCACATCAAATAAAAGAAAATG
>Ga0247611_10006526_pt1 | contig 14943 bp, 11 predicted proteins | sample 177DNAGHGhighgp2_FD_192422 | JGI IMG/M metagenome (GOLD analysis project Ga0247611, IMG submission 192422) | Sheep rumen microbial communities from Palmerston North, Manawatu-Wanganui, New Zealand - 1770 DNA GHGhigh gp2 | ecosystem: Host-associated > Mammals > Digestive system > Stomach > Rumen...
GGACATGCTTTCGCTCGATACGATAGGCAGTCAGTTCTATGTGGGGCGAGACTATACAGACAGGGAAGAATTGCTAGCCCTTCAGCATAGTCGTGATGGCGAAACACAGACGCATGGTACACATACTGCTGGAATCGCAGCGGGAACAGGTTACGATTCTCCTTATCGCGGAATGGCTCCAGAGAGCGATATCTGCCTCGTGGCTAACGCGACATCGAACAATGCAGCGCTTATCGACTCCTCACTATACGACCGTTTCACCTTTGCCACCGACGCGCTTGGTTTCAAGTACCTTTTCGACTATGCCAAGAGCGTAGGCAAACCCTGTGTCGTCTCGTTCAGCGAGGGCGGCGGACAGGACTTCCACGGCTACGACCAGCTTTACTACGAGATGCTCGAAGCGATGGTTGGGCCTGGGCGCATCCTTGTGGTGGCAGCAGGTAACAAAGGACAGGAAAAGTCGTGGTTCCGTAAAGAGCGTGGCCGCGAGTCGGCAGGCTCTTTCTTCTATGGAAGCAAAACTCGCTACTGCACTTTTACATCGAAAGATGAATTCACTATGCGTTTTGTTGTCTATGATGAAGCTGCTTACGACACACTGGTCGTCTCGACCAACGAGGTTACCTCACGGCCAGACTCGCTCCTTCGCCTGTTATTACCTACCGTCGACTCGCTCGAGGTGATGGCCTATCGCTCATGCTATGATGACGAGCAGATATGCTATGATGTGATGTTCTACGAGAAAAGTCGGGTGGTGGGACTGCCCGTTCCCATTTCGTTCGAGGTGATGGGTCGTGAGGCCGATGTGGAGTTCTGGAATGGTAACATGACGTTGACGACGAACTACCTGAACTCGCTGCTCTGTGATGGCGAAATGAGTCATAACATTCTCTCGCCGGGTAGTGCACCTGCCGCTATCTGTGTCGGTATGACCACTCATCGTGATGGCTATGTGAACTATGAGGGAGAAACCGTTTTTTCTCCATCTGGGGAGAAAGGGAAAAAGTCGATGTATAGTTCTGTAGGACCAACCTACGACGGTCGGGTGAAGCCCGATGTCGTTGCTCCTGGTGCGAAGATAAGGCTCGCTCATAGCAGCTTCCATTATGAAAATGCTTCCAAGGATATTCCTATGAAGGATATTGTTGCTTTCTCTTCTTTCAACGGGAGACAATATCCTTGGAGTGTAGATGGAGGCACGTCGTATGCTGCCCCGGCCGTCGCAGGTACTATCGCCCTCTGGCTGCAGGCTCGTCCCACACTGACTCCTGCTGAGGCGATGGATGCTATCGCTCATACCAGTAGGCATTGTGACCCTGACTTCGACTATCCAAACAATATGTATGGCTATGGCGAAATCGATGCCTACCGAGGTCTGCTCTATCTGCTGGGGCTTGACGGCATTGAGGGCATCTCTGCTGAGCAGACAAAAGCAGAGTTGTCCCTCACTGGTGAAGGACAGCTTCGTATTACGTTTCCAGAGTCCGCGGCTTCGTCAGCCACTCCGCTTCGTATAGGTATCTATTCCCTTTCCGGTCAGCTTCTCGCTAGGCATCAACTCCCAGCAGGTCAGCATCAATATCTCGTATCCCTGCCTTCGCTCCGTTCAGGCGAAGTATTCCTCGTTCAGCTCGATGGTACGCCCAGTCTCTGCGGTTCCATGCTGATGAGGACGAAGTGATGTAAAAAGCGTTCTACTGTAAACTCTATAGCGGCATTCTCGATTGTTACCTGCTTCAAGAGGCGGTTAGGCAGTGGCTTCGCGGAAGCGCTCCATGAGCCAGTCTTTCTGCTCGGCAATGGTGAGCGTACTGTTGTCGAGGAGGATAGCATCGGGAGCCTGACGTAGGGGCGATGTCTCACGATGGGAGTCGATGTAGTCGCGCTCTTCGACATTCTTCAGGATGTCGTCGAAATCGGCTGGCATACCCTTGGCCTTCAGTTCGTCGAAGCGACGCTGTGCACGCACGCGAGCCGAGGCAGTGACGAATATTTTCAGTTCGGCATCAGGGAACACCACAGTTCCGATGTCGCGACCGTCCATCACCACACCCTTGTCGCGTCCCATCTGCTGCTGTTGGGCCACAAGGGCTGTGCGCACGAAAGGTAGGGCGGCGATGGGACTGACGTGGTTGGAGACTTCGAGCGAACGAATATCCTTCTCCACGCACTCGCCATTGAGATAGGTGTCAGGACGACCCGTCTCAGCGTTCAACTGAAACGAGATATTAATCTCTTGCATGCGTGCCTCCAACTCGTCGACCTTGATGGTGCCGTCCTCGCGGAAGAGGCCGTTGCGCAGGGCGAAGAGTGTCACGCTGCGATACATGGCTCCTGTGTCGACATAAACGTAGCCCACCTCGCGGGCCAGGTCTTTGGCCATAGTGCTCTTTCCGCACGATGAATGGCCGTCAATGGCTATGGTAATCTTCTTCATATCGTGTTTGTTTTTTACTCTGTGACTCTGACTGTACAAGTTTGAGGTTTTGTGATTATAGTATGTAGCTGATGTTGATGAGCAGCGACGAGGCGCTGACGTGATATTTCGCCCATGCCACATGGAGCTTCAGTCGTTCTAGTTGCAGTCCGCCTCCTAGCGAGAAGCCTGCACCATGGGTACTAGAATCGTCGCCACTGCTGATTTTCATCTCTGAAGCACGCATCGCGTTGTAGCCTGCTGCGACGTAGAACTGCTGTCCGAGAAGCAGTTCGCCGCCTAAGACCAGATGCTTGCCTATGCCGTACTCCCAGTTGTTCAGACGCACTAGCGTTGCCGTGACGCGCAGTGGTGAGCCAACGAGACGCTTAGAGATTCCTAGTTGTAGGTCGAGGGGCATGCGCTCGAACTCGTCTTCGAAGGCGTCGAGCTGTCCGCCCAGATTGCGAGCTACGGCAGAGATGCTCCACTCGTGGTCAGGGTCGTAGTAGTTCAGTCCAAGGTCGACGAGAGCAGCAAGCGAGTTGTAGTTGCCCATATACGAGGCGGCCATCTTCGCAGTAATGCCACCGCTGACGCGCTCTGTGAGCCCGTAGCTGAAGGTGCCTGCCAGGGCGATGTCGCGTGCACCAAAGGTACCCAATTCCTCGCCTCGCTCGTTCATCTCTTTCATCTTTCCGTAGTCCATGTAACGACCACTCACACCCCATGAGGCCCGTTCCCCCCAGGCACGAACGAAGGAGGCGCTGCCTGTGACAGTTCCTTGCATGTAGGTCATCATGTTCAGGTTCAGCGTGCAATCGGTGACATTCTGGATGAGGGCTGGGTTGTGGAAGATGAGGGTTGCATCGTCTTCGGTAAGTGTAATATTGTCGCCACCCATAGCTGCTGCGTGTGCGCTGATGGGCAGTCGTAAGAAATTATAGGCCGTGCGGCTCTCCTGCGCTTGGAGGCAGAGAGCGAGCATGGAAACAATCGAAGACAAAAACAGCCGTTTCATCTAGACTTTTATCGTATTTCTATGCGAATATTACAAAAAAAGCGTAATTTTGCCGTCGCATATCGATATAGTAACGTTTTTTTTCGCAATTTATTATGGAAATCAAAAAGAGTGCGAAGGCCGATTTGGAACGGAAACGTCCAAGATGGTTCCTGATGGGGCTGTTTCTGGCCACTGCTGCATTCATCGTTACACTCGAGATGCCTTGGCCCAGAGATGTTGCAGACGATGCCGAACTCATCGAGATCCTCGACGATGACATAGAACTAGCCCCGCTTTTGAACATTGAACACGAAAAGACTGTGCTCCCCCCATCGAAGCCGGAACCCTCGACGCGTCTAACGGTGGTGGAGGACACTCCTGAAGAGGCTGATGAGGAAGAAGAGCCAGAGCCGCAGCCCGACCAGCCGATGGAGGGCGACGTGATAGGGGAGAAACCCGTAGATGGGCCAGAACCACCAGCATCAGACAAGCTTGACGAGCCGTTCAACTTCCGTGTGGTAGAGGATGTACCTCAGTTTCCTGGTGGTCACGTGGAGTTCATGAAGTGGCTCACACGTAACCTGAAATACCCTAAAGCTGTGGAAACACGGCGTCAGCAAGGCATGGTCCTCACTGAGTTCATCGTCAATCGCGATGGCTCCATCACTGATGTACGCATCGCGCGTTCACTTTGCAAGGAGTGCGACGAAGAGGCCCTGCGTGTGCTGAGGATGATGCCCCGTTGGCAGCCAGGCGTGATGAACGACAAACCCTGTCGAACAAAAGTCTGTATACCTATTGTGTTTAAACTTTGAAACTAATCTTTATACTCCAAACTCTAAACTCTAAACTTTCAATTCTCAACTAATATGTACACTTCCGACGAACTCCTTAAGAAAGTGAATGCAGCCCTTGATGCGCTGCCCTACGACCGTCAGCCAATGTCGCTCTACGAACCTGTGCGCTACGTGCTCTCACTTGGTGGCAAGCGCATCCGTCCCGTCCTGATGCTTATGGCCTACAACCTCTATCGAGAGCAGCCTGACAGCATCATGATGCAGGCATTGGCAGTGGAGACCTACCACAACTTCACGCTGCTCCACGACGACCTTATGGACAATGCCGACATGCGTCGTGGCAAGACTACCGTGCACAAACGCTGGGATGCCAATAAGGCAATTCTCTCTGGCGACGGAATGTTCGCCTTGGCTTATCACTATTTGGCACAGTGCGACGAACAGTACCTGCCACAGATACTGAAACTTTTCACCATCACCGCCCTCGAAATATGTGAGGGGCAGGAGTACGACATGGCTTTTGAGACGCGCAACGACGTGAAGGAAGAGGAGTATATCGAGATGATTCGTCTGAAGACTAGTGTACTGCTGGCCTGCTCGCTGAAGATGGGCGCCCTGCTTGGAGGAGCTTCGGCTGAAGATGCCAACCTGCTCTACAAGTGTGGCGAACAGATTGGTCTCGCGTTCCAGTTGCAGGATGACCTGCTCGATGTCTATGGCGATTCGAAAGTCTTTGGCAAGGCAATTGGTGGAGACATCACGGAGAACAAGAAGACCTATATGCTCATCAATGCCCTCGACCGTGCTAACGAGGCTCAGCGTGCTGAACTGATGAAATGGATAGAAGCTCGCGACTTCGACCGTAAGGAGAAGATATCTGCCGTCACCCGTCTCTACGATGCCATCGGTATCCGTCAGCTCTGCGAGGACAAGATAAATTTCTACTTCTCTGAGGCGCACAAGTATCTTGATAAGGTCAGTGTCAGCGAAGATCTCAAGGCTGCCCTGCGTCAGTATATGAACCAGATGCTAAACCGTCAGTCCTAAATCAAGGTTTTTATCAAGAATTCGATAATTTTTATTGTCAATACTTTTTGTTAAGAATTTGAGAATTATTTTTATTGACACCCACTGCCATTTGGACGGCGAAGAGTTCAATGAGGACCGCGAGATGGTTGTGCAGCGAGCCAAAGAATCCGGCTGCACTGCCATCTTCCTGCCGGCTATCGACCTGACATCATCGCAGCGCATTTTGAAACTCTGCCCGCAATATCCCGGATATCTCTATCCGATGGTGGGACTGCACCCGGAAGAGGTGCGTGCAGACTGGCGCGAACAGCTTGCAACCATCAAGGACATCCTCGTACCTCGAGAATCTGTTCTCTCTTCTTTCTCCTCTCTCCCCTCTCCTCGAATAATAGGAATAGGTGAAGTCGGCCTCGACTTCTACTGGAGTCGTGAGTTTGAGCAGGAACAATTGGAAGCTTTCGAAGAGCAGGTGCGTTGGTCGGTAGAGACTCGTCTGCCCTTGATGATTCACTGCAGAAAGGCACAGAACGAGATGGTGACAATATTAAGAAGGTACGCGCGTGAACTGCCAGGTGGCGTATTCCATTGTTTCACAGGTAATGAGCAGGAAGCTCGTCAACTGTTGGAGTTCGATGGTTTCGTGCTGGGCATCGGAGGCGTATCGACCTTCAAAAGTTCTCATCTGCCTGATGTGCTCCCAGCCTGCGTACCCCTTGACCGTCTAGTGCTCGAGACGGATGCTCCCTATATGGCTCCCGTCCCCATGCGAGGTCAGCGCAATGAGCCAGCCTTCATCCGTCACGTAATCACTCGTCTTGCTACTGCCTATGGCACGACAGAAGAAGAATTATGTGCACACACCAATGAAAATGTTAGAAAAGTTTTTGGAATTGAATTTTAATTCGTAATTTTGCCACCCGAAATAAAAAAGGAGAGGTGCTCGAGTGGTTGAAGAGGCACGCCTGGAAAGCGTGTAACCGGCAAAACCGGTTCGCAGGTTCGAATCCTGTTCTCTCCGCAGAAAAGGATTCAAAGCTTCGAGGAAAAACTCGAGGCTTTTTTTCGAATTCTGTTCTCTCCGCAAAGCTAACCAAAAAGGATGAACGCGTTCATCCTTTTTTTTGTGTTCGATTAGAATCTTGTATTTGTCAATAAAAACACTAATAATTTGTGAAAAAGATATAAAAAGAACACGTGCGTATACTTCTTTTTAGTAATTTTGCAGGCGGAAAACCGAAGACTCTTCTAAAAGTTTTCTTCGGACAAGCATGGAATTTATATATAAATTAATAAGGTATTAAAAGTTTTTATGAAAGCAAAGAAGATTTTAATGGTTGCAGCTTCGGCTGCACTGTTGGCATCGTGCAGTGGTGGCGGCGGTCGTCCTACGTTTGGTGACAACGAGTATCCCGTCAAGGAAGTTAGCACGACGAGTTCTGCCTCTCAGCAGACTTATCCTGCCTCAATCAAAGGTATTCAGGATGTACAGATTAGTCCGAAGGTGGGTGGCTTTATCACCCGTATCAACGTGAAGGAAGGCCAGAACGTTGGTGCTGGACAGACGCTTTTCGAAATCGATAATGTGACTTATCAGGCTCAGGTTCGTCAGGCTCAGGCTGCTGTCAATACAGCCCGTACGGCCCTCAGTACTGCTGAACTGACTTACAACAACTCAAAGAAGTTGTACGACAACCATGTGATTGGCGACTACGAATTGCAGACATCGCAGAACAGCTATGAGCAGGCCAAGGCTTCGCTGGCACAGGCCGAGGCTGCATTGGCCAACGCCAGGGAGGCTCTTAGCTTCTGTTTCGTGAAGAGTCCCGCTGCAGGTGTCGTAGGCACACTGCCCTATAAAGTAGGCGCACTGGTGAGTGCACAGAACGTGTTGACCACCGTAAGCGACAACTCGCAAATGGAGGTTTATTTCTCGGTCAACGAGAAGATAGCTCTCGCTATGTCGAAGAATGGCGAGGGAATTACCAGTATGCCCGCTGTGAAACTTCAACTGGCAGATGGTACCGTCTATGAGCATGATGGAAAGGTTGAGAAGATGAGCGGTGTAATCGATGCCTCAACGGGTACTGTGCAGCTTATCGCTGTGTTCCCCAACCCAGGCAAACTGCTGAAGAGCGGTGGTTCGGGTTCTATCATCATCCCCAACGAGCAGAGCGATGCCATCATCATTCCGCAGGCTTGCGTTTCAGAGGTGCAGAACAAGAAGTTCGTCTACACCGTGGGTGAAGACAACAAGGTAAAGTACACCGAGATTACCGTTGCATCACAGAACGACGGCAAGAACTTTGTGGTTACTGGTGGACTGAACGTTGGCGACAAGTACGTGACTAACGGTATCACCAAACTTTCCGACGGCATGGAGATTGTTCCAATCACCCCCGAGCGCTACATTGAGAAGATTCAAGAGCAGGCTAAGGCCATGACTGCCGGCGAGATTGTCGGCTCAATGCAGAAGAAATAACGTCATCGTAATAACGTAATAACGAAAATCGACTTAACGAAATAACGTTATAACGAAACAACGATTTAACGAAGAAAGAAAACAATGACATTTACAGCATTTATAAAGCGCCCGGTGCTCTCGACGGTGATCTCTATCCTCATCGTCGTCTTGGGCGTCATCGGACTGACATCGCTGCCTATTGAGCAGTACCCAGACATCGCACCGGCCACGGTGAGCGTCTGGACACAGTATCCTGGTGCCGATGCCGAGACGGTGAAAAACTCCGTCATCACACCGCTCGAAGAGAGTATCAACGGTGTGGAAGGTATGGACTATATCACGTCGACCGCCGGTTCGGGCTCGGCACAGATTACCGTGACCTTCCGTCAGGGTTATAACCCCGATATGTGTGCCGTGAACGTGCAGAACCGTGTACAGCAGGCACAGAGCTTGCTGCCTTCTGAGGTGACGCAGATCGGTGTGCAGGTGCAGAAGCGTCAGAACTCACAGGTCCTCATGTATGCTCTCGTTTCGCCCGATGGCCGTTACGACGATGAGTTTATCACCAACTATGCCAATATCAATGTTGTACCTGCCCTGAAGCGTGTCAACGGTGTGGGTGACGTTCAGTCGCCTGGTATGAAGACCTATTCAATGCGCGTTTGGCTGAAGCCTGACGTTATGAAGCAGTATGGTCTGATGCCGTCGGACATCACCAGCGTGCTGGCCGAACAGAACGTTGAGGCAGCTCCGGGTAAGTTCGGTGAACAGTCTGACGTGGCTTTCGAGTACGATATGCGCTACACAGGTCGTCTGAAGACAGCTGAAGAGTTCGGAAACATCATCATCAGTAGCGACCGCAACGGTCAGACGCTGAAGCTCAAGGATGTGGCTGAGATTAAACTCGGCGCACTGACCTACAGCGTTTCGATGCACGACAATGGCATGCCCTCAGTGATGGGTATGGTTCAGCAGGTTGCTGGTTCTAATGCCACGCAGATTGCAAGCGACGTTAAGAAAGTGCTGGAGGAACAGGCTAAGTCGTTCCCACCAGGACTGGAGTATCGTATCAACATGGACGTGACAGAGTTCCTCTTTGCCTCAATCGAAGAGGTGCTATTCACCCTCGTTCTGACACTGGCACTTGTATTCTTGGTGGTCTACGTGTTCCTACAGGACTGGCGCTCAACGCTCATCCCGCTGATTGCCGTACCTGTATCACTCATCGGTACGTTCTTCTTCCTCAATATGATGGGCTTCTCCATCAACCTGCTAGTACTCTCGGCATTGCTTCTGGCCATTGCTATCGTGGTGGACGATGCTATCGTGGTGGTTGAGGCCGTGCATGCTAAGTTGGACCAGGGCTACAAGAGTGCGCTGACAGCTTCGATTGATGCAATGAACGAGATTTCGGGCGCTATTATCTCTATTACACTGGTGATGGCCTCAGTGTTCATTCCTGTATCGTTCATGGGCGGCGTGACAGGTACGTTCTACCAGCAGTTCGGTCTGACGATGGCTATCTCTATCGTCATATCAGCAGCCAATGCATTGACGCTGTCGCCTGCTCTCTGTGCTATCTTCCTGAAGCCGCACGACGAGAACGGTCATAAGAAGCAGATGTCTAGGATTGATCGTTTCCATGCTTCATTCAACGCAGCATTCAACGCTACGACTGAGAAATATAAGGACGCAGTACAGAAACTGACACACAAGCCTGTTGCTGTGCTATCTACAGTTATCATTGGTATTGTCGTGATGGGCATCAGTATGGCAACGACAAAGACAGGTCTTGTACCTGATGAAGATACAGGCGTGATGTTCTGTACCATCACCATGCCACCGGCAACATCAGTGGCCCGTACAACGGAAATCCTCAACGAAGTAGACTCTATTCTAGCCGCCCTGCCCGCTGTGCAGAGCCGTGAGCAGTTGCAGGGTTATAACTTCATTGCAGGTTCAGGTTCCGACCAGGCCACCTTCATCATCAAACTGAAACCCTTTGCTGAGCGTCAGCACTCGCTGTGGTGGAAGATTAGCGGTCTCTGGAATGGTGATGGCATCTATCGTTTCTTCCTCGATCCCGAGTCGGTGACTGGCGTACAGGTGCAGCTGTTTATGAAGACCGCCCACATCAAAGATGCATCTATCCTGGCTTTTGCACCACCTATGGTTCAGGGCTACTCAGCATCTAATGGTATCTCTGTGGTTATGCAGGACCGTACAGGTGGTAATCTGAATAAGTTCTATGAAGTGGTGCAGAATTTCCTGAAGGAGTATAACAAACGTCCGGAGGTAAGCCGTGCTATGACTTCCTACAACCCGAACTACCCTCAGTACATGATTCATGTCGACGTAGCGAAGTGTAAGCAGGCTGGCATATCTCCGCGTCTGGTGCTTTCTACGCTGCAGGGTTACTATGGTGGTCTCTATGCCTCTAACTTCAATAGTTACGGTAAGCTCTACCGTGTGATGGTACAGGGTGCACCCGAGACGCGTATGACCGAGGAATCGCTTAACAGCGTTTACGTTCGCACAAGCGCCGGTATGGCTCCCGTCAACGAGTTCTGCCGTTTGGAGCGTGTCTACGGACCTGCCAATATTAACCGTTTCAACCTGTTCACCTCTATCAACGTGCAGGCAACGGTGGCCGACGGTGTTTCAACCGGTGAGGCCATCAAGGCACTTGAGGAAGTGGCTGCCGAAACGCTGCCCGCTGGTTACTCTTACGAGTTCTCGGGTCTGACGCGTGAGGAGGCCAAGGCATCCAACTCTACATGGATGATCTTCCTGCTCTGTTTCATGTTCATCTACCTGATTCTTTCGGCGCAGTACGAGTCTTATATCCTGCCGTTGGCCGTAGTGCTCTCCGTGCCTTTCGGTCTGGCTGGCTGCTTCCTGTTCACGCAACTGTTTGGCCATGCCAACGATATATATATGCAGATTTCACTCATCATGCTGATTGGTCTGTTGGCTAAGAACGCCATCCTAATTGTGCAGTTTGCACAGGAGCGTCGTATGACAGGTATGGCTATCTCGTGGGCAGCCACGCTGGGTGCTGCTGCCCGTCTGCGTCCTATCTTGATGACATCAATGGCTATGGTCATCGGTCTGTTGCCTATGATGTTTGCGAGCGGTGTAGGTAAGAACGGAAACCAGACACTGGGCGCTGCTGCTGTAGGCGGCATGCTCATCGGTACGCTGCTGCAGATTGTGGTTGTGCCTGGACTGTTTGTCCTCTTCCAGAGTCTGCAGGAGAAGATTAAACCTATCCACTTCCAAGGTGACGAAGAGAATCCTGATGTGACCACCGAGCTGAAGCAATACGCCAACCGCCCCGTGGAATATAAATTGGAGAAGTAAAAAGTATGAAGAAACTATTGATTATAGCCGCAGGCTCGCTCATGATGGCGAGCTGCGGTCTCTACAACAAATATGAGCGTCCTGACGAGGTGAACACGCAGGGACTGATTCGCGACTTGACCAGCGACACCGATACCCTCGCCGTCAACAGCGACGAGAACTTCGGTAACCTGCCTTGGCGCGAGGTGTTTACCGATCCGCAGCTTCAGTCGCTCATCGAGAAAGCACTTGAGAACAATGTTGACATGCGCAATGCTGCCCTCAATGTGAAGATGATGCAGACGGCACTCACCGTGTCGAAACTTGCTTTCCTGCCCTCAGTGGCTGTGGCTCCTCAGGGAACCATCAGCCAGGTGCAGATGGACGGAGCTTCGGTATCGAGAACCTATCAGATTCCTATCTCAGCATCATGGAACATCGATCTCTTCGGCAACCTGCTCTCGCAGAAGCGTTCGGCACAGATGAAACTTCTGGCAACAAAGGACTATCAAGTGACCGTTCAGACCAATATCATCTGTGGTGTGGCTAACCTCTATTATACCTTGATGATGCTCGACGAACAGATACGCATCATCGATGATATGGAGGCTCTGACCAAGGACACGTGGGAAATGATGAAACTTCAGATGGAGCTCGGCCGCGTCCGCTCTACCAGCGTGCAGAGTGCAGAGGCCAGCTATTACGGCATCCTGGCACAGAAGGCTGCCCTGAAACAGCAGGTGCGCGAGATGGAAAACTCGATGTCGCTGCTGCTGAACGAGGCTGGCCATCAGATTGCACGCGGCTCGTTCTACGACCAGTCGCTGCCGTCCCAGTTCGCTACGGGCGTAGGTCTGCAGCTGCTGTCGAACCGTTCTGACGTGCATTACGCTGAGATGCAGCTCGCCCAGTGCTTCTACGACACAGAGACGGCTCGCTCGCGTTTCTATCCCAACATTACCGTCAGCGGCAATGCTATTTTCACCAACTCGCTTGGCACGCAGGTGGTCAACCCCGGCAAGTGGATTCTCTCTGCCGTTGGTTCGCTCACACAGCCCATCTTCCAGCACGGACAGATTGTGGCTGGTCTGAAGGTGGCTAAGGCTCAGCAAGAGCAGGCGCTGAACTCCTTCCAGAACGCCATCCTCAAAGCTGGTAATGAGGTATCTAACGCCCTCTTGGCTTACAACACCAGCGACGAGAAGAGTAAACTCGATGAGAAGCAGGTGAAACTGTACGAGCAGTATGTTGAGGACACCAAGCAGCTCTATGCTTCTAAGGGCAGCAGTTACCTGGAAGTAATCCAGGCACAGTCGAGCCTGCTCAACGCCCGTATCACAAAGGTCAGCGACGACCTGAGCAAGATGCAGGCCGTGGTGAGTCTCTATCAGGCTCTTGGAGGAGGCAGTAAGTAATTAGGAATGCAAAAACAACTACGATTATGAATGAAATGTGTCATATATCGCCCAATGCGAAAATAGGCAAGAACTGCGTCATCCATCCATTCGTCTATATCGAAGACGATGTGGTGATAGGCGACAATTGCGTCATATTCCCCTTCGTGAGCATCTGCAATGGTACTCGTATGGGCAACAATAATAAGATTCACCAAGGCAGTGTTATTGCCGCTCTTCCTCAGGACTTCGAATTCCGTGGGGAGAAGACTGAGTGTATCATTGGCAATAACAACATCATCCGTGAGAATGTTGTCATTAATCGTGCCACACATACTGGTGGACAGACCGTACTGGGCGACGACAATGTGCTGATGGAGGGTGCTCACATCTCGCACGATACGAAGGTGGGCAACCGCTGCGTATTCGGCTATGGTACGAAAATAGCTGGCGACTGCGAGATTCAGGATGGTGTCATCTTCTCGTCGTCGGTCATCGAGAATGCCAAGACCCGTGTGGGACGTGGTGCGATGATTCAGGCAGGTACAACCTTCTCGAAGGACGTGCCTCCTTATATGATTTGCACCAAGCGCTCAGAGTATGGTGGCGTGAACCTTACCATGGGCCGTAGCTATGGTGTCGATGAGAAGACGCTGAAGCATATTGCCAATGCCTATCGCCTGGTCTATCTGGGCAACACCTCACTCTTCGATGCAGTCAACCAGATTGAAGAACAGGTGCCTGACGGACCCGAGATTCGCAATATTATCGAGTTCATACGAGCCACACAGTTGGGCGTGGTAGGTAAGAAATGAACATTGTCCGATTCGTAAAGGACTGGACACTACCAATAGCAATGGGTGTAGGGACACTGGTTTATCTGGTGTTCGCCTACACCCCTTCGCTTTCTGATGCAGCGACGTTCTTCTCGCCTGTCTTCGCCACCATCCTGCCGCTGTTCATGTTCCTGATTCTGTTTGTCACCTTCTGCAAGGTCGACTTTAGGCAGTTGCGGCCTGTGCGCTGGCATCTGTGGGTAGGCGTATTCCAGGTACTGTTCGTCGGACTGCTGATGTTGCCAGTCCTTGTGCCGGAGTTTATGTTCTTGACTGCAGGCGATGGACTTCAGACTTCAGACAGCGAGATGCAGCTATCTTTCCTTGTGCTGATAGAAGCTGTAATGATGTGCGTCATCTCTCCTTGTGCCACTGCTGCAGCGGTAGTGACGCAAAAGCTTGGCGGCTCGCTTGAACAGATGACTACCTACACGTTCCTCTCTAACTTCATCACCGTCATCTTGGCGCCACTTTGTTTCCCACTCATCGAGCCAGCTGCTGACATCACATTCTGGGCTGCCTTTCTGAAGATTCTCCATGAGGTGTTCGCCGTGCTCGTGGTGCCGATGATTCTAGCTTGGTTCGTGAAGCACTATATGAAACGTCTTCATGCCCGTATTGTCAGCGTGCGCGACTTGAGCTACTATCTCTGGGCCTGTTCGCTGATGATTGTCACAGGCACAACGGTGAAGAATATCGTCCATGCCGAGGCTTCGCTGTTCCTGCTCACTGCCATCGCTGTATCAGGTCTTGTGGTGTGTATTGGACAGTTCGCCGTAGGCCGCTACATTGGTCACTTCTTCAATCATACTCAAGAGGCTGGACAGGGACTGGGGCAAAAGAATACAGCCTTTGCCATCTGGCTGTCGAGTGCCTACCTCAATCCACTGTCGTCAGTAGGTCCTGGCTGCTATATTCTTTGGCAGAATATCATCAACTCCGTTGAAATCTGGCAGCACCGAAAAGGCAAATGATATACATAGAGGACAAGATATACGATTTTGACCTCGCAGCCGGACTCCAGGAAATTTCGGAGCAACGACGAGAGCAGGCCTTGCGTTTTAAGTTTGAGCAAGGACAGCGAACGTGCGTGCTTGCCTATCTGTTGTTGAAGCGTGCGCTGCGCGAGGAATACGGCATCATGGAGAATCCCATATTTGAATATGGTGAACACGGAAAGCCCTCGATAGTGGGCCACACTGAGATTTTTTTCAACCTCAGTCATTGTCGCGAGGCGGTGGCTTGTGCCGTGAGCGACCATCCTATAGGCATCGACATCGAGTCGGTGAGACCTCTTCGAGAGTCGCTTGTGCGTTACACCATGAATGAAGACGAAGTCGCATCCGTCTTCAATGACCCTCGACCTGATGCAGCCTTCATCCGTCTGTGGACAAAGAAGGAAGCTCTTCTGAAACTCACGGGCGAGGGCATCAGCAACAATATGAAAGATGTGCTTGTAGGCACACAAAAAAGATATACCACCGTCGACTGTCTCGAACGGGGGTATATCTATACGGTCTGCGAACCTTAATTAGCGTTCCACTGGATTACTCATAGCGTTCCACTGGATTACTCATAGCGTTCCACTGGATTACTCTCAGCGTTTCAATGGAACGCTTTCTGCGTTTCAATGGATTACTTAATAAGGTTACCAAGAATATCGCG
>Ga0247611_10006527_pt1 | contig 14939 bp, 16 predicted proteins | sample 177DNAGHGhighgp2_FD_192422 | JGI IMG/M metagenome (GOLD analysis project Ga0247611, IMG submission 192422) | Sheep rumen microbial communities from Palmerston North, Manawatu-Wanganui, New Zealand - 1770 DNA GHGhigh gp2 | ecosystem: Host-associated > Mammals > Digestive system > Stomach > Rumen...
AAACATATCGTATAAGTTACGGTAAGGTTTCTAAATGTAACATTCGAGCTTTATGTACTGACGGTGTCAACATGTCTGGTGATGCTGAAGAAGCTTCTATCTACACTCAAGTTTATTATCCCAAAATGTCTTTTAACAAAGTTAGTTGTTCTTCTACGTTATTTAATCTACAAAGTACTGCACTGCCTAACGTGTATGTATCATTATGTGATAAGAAAGCTACAAGGAATCGGGTAACTGTTTTTAAACAATATACTGGCACTGCTAACTCTGAAAACGATGTACAGTCAAAAAATTATCGGGTTCATAGTAATCAAAGAAGCAAAAAACATATGTATTCTTTTTTATCACCAACTAATAAGAATCCACGACAATTGGATATCAGTCATTATGATTTAACATACACATTTTTAGCAAGACGTAAGAAGAATTTAGGCTTTAATCTTTTATCTATCGGCACATTTACAGAGGGCAGTTTTAATGGCAGTACATGGACAAAGCCTGCAACCACAAATCATTTCCGTCACGATACTACCAATAAAGTATTAGAAGCAAATGATTTTTACATAAAATTCCCTGCAGAAAAAGCTATGGCTTCAGCAGTGTCCGCACTCCTTAATATAGAACCGGTATTGAAATATTTTCAAAGCATTGTAGTTTCAATACTGAACGACGAAACTATTGAGAAAGACGAACAAATTGCCAGTAGTCTTGCAGCAATTCTAAGTCAAGTAGAAGTAGTAAATAATGTTCTGTATAATAATGAGTATACATATAAACATTACGTACAAGCTAGTGCTACAACCGGTACAGCAACAAAAGTTAAAGGGATTCTTTACCTGGCAAAGCGAGTACGACAAATGGAGTATTTGTCTAGTAATGCCAATCGTCACGCTATCTTAGGTAACTACTGTCATATCTTAGCTTATCCTTCAACCAATCCAACTAGTTATCCTTTGTCGGATCTCTATAACGCTATAGCTGACTTAAGAATGACAGTAATTAATTACCTGAACGTAGCACCTGACTTAGAACTTGAGGAGCTTCTAACTGAAGCCAGTGATATCAGCTCTTTAGAGAGTCAAGATGTAACACAAACAATATCAAGAGATTTGGGATTAGTTGCTTTTGCGTTACTAAATGCTATGAAGAAAGTTGTTGAAGCTAACGAACAGGCGCAAATAGCTGTTGTGTCAACAAGATGGAAAGATATCAACAATGATTTAAAAGGTACCACTAGTGTTGCTAAAATGATAGCTAACCCAGTAGGTTACTACCATTGTAATATCAAGCAAAGTACTACCGGTTTAGCTAAACAAAGATTATCAGTAACATACGGAGACGCGACATACAAAAGCGGCAATACCTATTACGCAATAAAAGGTGTCTTAGGTTCAAGTGAAGCAGCTTCAGAATTATCACTAGAAGCTGTCGAAACATTGAATGAAATGTATCCGGAAAAACTAAGACTAGATTATTCCGAAATAAGCAATTATTGTTTGTTCTTTACGCGTCCTAATCGTAACGGCAGTACAGAGGCTGATACTGCAAAGTATATTTTAGGTACACCACACGAAGACACAACTTCACTTACTGTTAAAGGTACAAGCTTTTCTGAAACTACAGAAACTGATATCAAGGTAAAACCTGATCAAAACATAGACGTATCTTCTTTAAAGGTATACATAGCTGATACATTATTGCCTCAGTATAGTGATACAACAAATCCTTACGCGAATCCTAACTGGGTTTTTGATCCAACTGACTCAGGTTTGTATATAACAGACACTTCAAAAGTATCAGGAGGAAAAACTGTACAATGCACTTACGATTATCAAACGCCTGCTGAAGAATGGGTAAGAATGACAGCGTTTAATGGTATTAATATCAAAAGTGATAACGAAAAAACCAAAAAATTTGGTTACACTGCAGAAGACGATGTTTCTTTCGGTGGATTTAAAGTCAAGATATCAGCACAGTTAAATAAGCAATATGCTACGATTAGAAATTTGTATCCAGAAGGACGAGCAACTGCACATTCATTACGATTAGAAGAACTAAAACAACTTGGATTTGAATGTTATGACGGCAAACCAAGTGCTTGTTCACCGAACTTTGTCAGTTTGATATCACCACCTGAAGCATTTGTTACGAGCCCCCTGTTTACTAAAAGAAAACAGTCAGAACGTTTTTACGAAATGAGCCAAGAGATATCACAATACAGTACAGTATATAGAGCAATAGCTGAACGTCAAATGCTAAATCCTTATACTAAAATGTGGAGCACAGCCAGAAATGTAGTATTAACAAGTAGCAAGAACAAAGGAGCATACGTAGACGTTAGTGATATTGTTGATAAAAATGATAATATACGTACTGATCGCACATATCGATATTACAGATGGACAAACTATGGTGGTACAGGACGTGCACCCAGTGGTGAAATGATACAAGACACATCAACACCAACAACAGCTAGCCATTATTTCGTAGATTTCGACAGTATGACGTTAAGTGCATATCCAAAAGTCGGCGTCAATCCTTTTATTACCAGTAACGCAAGAAGTAACGAAAGATTTCTCAGTCCTATGTATATGATTCACAGGGATTATATTGATATCTTTAAAAAAGAACTGGAAGACGATGACAAAGGGTTCTTTACTTACTTACACGGTAACGATGATAACTGGAAGAAAACTCTTTCAGACGGTACAAAAGGTCAACCGTCACAACTGGTTAGTGTACCTATAGAAGTGTGTGTAATGTATGGTACGAAAACAGGATGGCAAAACGATATGCCTACAGACTTTACTTTACATTACGGTCCTATGTATACTGCAACGACTGTTACAGAAGGCAAGTATACAAGAAAAGTGTGGGCTACCGCTGCGTCAGACTCGACCCCTTATTTGCAGTTAAGATTTAATAGATTGCAATGGCAATTTTCTTGGTTTGACACGCCAACCATAACTGCAATTGGCTGTAGCTGGTCGTGATCCGGGAGGTGATAACAGATGCCAAAACTCTTGACACAACACGGTACAGATGCCGTGCCAAGTTATAATACTCTTCATAGTATTCCTGTACAACTAAACACCAATCTTAGTGCAACAGGCGATATGTTAGCACCGATTTTTAACTGCGGCACATCTGATTATACGTTAGTATCAAGTGCTACGGTTACAGTAACAGTAACTGTGATATCACCGGATGCACCTGTCACAACAGCTACTGCGCTTGAAGAAGAGACAACCTATACTGTAAACTCAGGTGGAGTAGTTTCAATTACTGTACAGAACAGCGCTGATACAACAATAAGTGCTTATGCGGTGAACAGTATTACCTTACCGGAAAAGCAGTTTTCTTACAAGTCAAAGAAGAGCGGTTCCAACCTTGTTTTCAGCTACACAGCTACGTACAGGCACACGAGTTTTGCAAAAGAAACAGGAGCTTACTGGTACATTATAAAGTTACCAAAGTATCATTGTTGGGACTTAACCGGCAACAATAATCCTTTGTATCACAAGACAGTTATCATTTTACCTTGGGTTATTGCGCCCAAGTCTGCTCTTTTCTCTCAGATTAGTTTGATCGAAAATGATATCTTAAATATAGTTAACACTCTTAATCAAAACGGGTATCACCTTATCGTTCAAAATACTGACACTAACTACTTTGATAACTTTGCTTCTTACCTGCGTCACTTGGATATCAACCTTGTTGAGAAAGCTTACAAAGGCGACTCCGTTATCAAGGTAGATAATAATAAAGATATTTTTGTCGGTAACAAGTATGTGCTCAGCAATAAAATGTTACACGAGCTGGTTACTGTTACTGATATCAAGTCATTGTATAACGCTGCAGACAATGATATCACTTACAAGGTGACATTATCAAAACCTGTAGCATATAACTATAATATCGGTTCTTCTCTTTCACCTAACTGTTACTACGTTACAAAGAGCAGTGCTACGTTGGGGAGAGATTACAGATTTATCAATACAGCTATGCGCTTTAGAGATTGTAAATCTTTTTTGAGTACCAAGGCTGTAGTAACAGTTGACGCAACTGCGGCAGCTACAAGTCTTACAGTTACAAACGCTGCTAACTTAGAAGCAGGTCAAACTTATCACCTAATGGAAAATAAGACGTTAACTGTAGTGACGGACAAATATTATCAGACAGTCAAGATTAAAAGTGTCAGTGGCAACACTGTAGAACTTGAAAAAGGGTTAGAAACTGCGATCTTTGCGAGCAATACACCTACTTTCTTCTATCCTGAGAAAAAAGAGTCTGTACGTCTTGTCTATCAAACGTGGTGTAACAGAACAGATCTGGAAAATCCGACAGTAGTTAAATCTGATAACCTGTACGTAAGTCTGACAGATGCAAAGCACCCTACCTTAGATGCCTCTGACTTGGAAACATTAAAAAGCACTTACTGGACAGGAATCAAGATATCTGCTGAAATAGGAAAGACAACTGCTTCGATACAATGTTCAAGAGAAAATAATAAGCAGAAGTTAATTCCCGGTAAAAAGTATTTTGTAACTACGTTAGACAGCACAAGTTCAAGTTACGGGCGCATAACTGTAAAAGATTTTACAGCGAGCGGTATGACAGGTACTATAAAACTTGTTACCAACGATACTTTAGGTATTACTGTTACAGATAACGATACACCTTCTCGTGTTCTGACAGGCAGCATCAGCAATCCTTTGTACGTTTTTGAAATGCTGCCTTCTCTCTCTTTGCACAGGTGTTACTTCTTCTATACCAGTAATCCTAAAGGTACTGCTATCACCAGCAATAACACAGTTTACGATATCACAACAAGATACACAACAGCTAACTATAATAACTTATCAACCGCTATCGGTAATATGGCGCATAGAGTTGTAATCTATCGACGCATTGTCCCTTTCCCGTTATCGATAGCTTACCGCAACCGTATGTACGAAGCGGGTAACGCTTCAACGTTAACACTGGAAGAAGCAACCAAAAATCGTAATTACTCTTCTGATCCGTTCATTGGTGACTTACAGTTTTGGGAAAAAAGTGATATCGTAACTATTCTTGGTGAAGAAACTTACGGATACAAGATTGAGTGGCCTGTGTCAGTAGAGTATATGACAGTAGAAGGCAGTACTAAAAGTTTCACAGGTTACGAAGGGTGGGAACGTTTCAGGTGTTGGTTTAACTGTACTTCGAGTACTTACTACACACCTAACGCTTATCTTTACGGGACTCTTAATACATTTGAAGAACTGCCTTCTGTGATATCTTTAAACGCAGTAGTATCGTCAAAAGGCAGTATAAAAAATGACGACTACAGCTTATCTCTTTACTACGCAGCAGAACAAAGTAAGACAGGCTACCAGCTCGAGTATAGTCCTGCCAGCGGAGGCTATACCTTGTCTTACGTTAATACTGCAAGCCAGACACAGAACTTCTCTAACTTTAGGATATCACAGTTATTGTTAACAGCAGACAGTCAACAAAATATTGCACCTGTTGTAACGTACAACAATAAAACTTACGTTAACTGGTACGTAGATTATGACAGTCACGTTATCAGGTTTCCAAAAAAAACATTTGTTTTTAACAACAAAGAAATAACCAACAAGGATATCAACACAGAAGGACATAAGATTTTCGTTGATATCACCTATGACTGTCAAGATATCGAACTGGCCAACAGTGATAACGCAGATTCGTCACTGATGAACAAGGGCATAATAAGTTCTGCAACAGGAACTTATATGGTTCCTTATGAGTACACAGTTCCTGCAGAGCATAAAAATAAGGTTAACGTTAAGATTAACTTTATGCTCAAGATTCTTTCGCGGTCATACAGTACAAATCTGACCGGTACGTTGACAAAAGAAGAGACCAAGCTGACAATGACGCGTGCAGAAGTTGCCAAAGAAGGATTAACTTTTGAAGGTATTGCTTACTCTGACGCAGATTGCGGTGGTGATATCTACCACCAGGCAATGAATCCTTATACCGGCATACTGCAACCTATAGGGGCGGGGGCTTATGACGCCAATACTACTCTTAACTCAATTACCTTAGAAGATATGCTGGATTACGTTAATGGTGCCAAAACTCTTCAGAGTATAAAAGGCTACAGAATAGTAACGCGTAAAACTTATGACGGCTTTGCAGGCATAGGTACCGGTTCCACCCTTAGGATTTTTACCAGAGACGTAGTAGACAAAGATTTTCCTTGGTCTCTGGATCTTCCTACTGCAGATAATGTTATGTGCAATACCTGGACATGTCCAAGTGCTAAACAACTGTCTACTAATTCTCCGGTAAGGTTATTTCTTGAAGGCGCAAGTGCACTAAACAGTACTTCAACAGAAACAGTAAAAGCTTACAAAGATAAGTTTATCAATACTTACTGTAAACCGGCGCCATCTGGTTCAGGTTACGTATTAAAAACAAGAAGTGAGATAAAAGAGTACTACGATCAACCTGAGAATAGCAAAACGAAAATGGCAAGCTATATGCAATGTATAAGAGTAGGTAACGCCGAAGAGAAATATCCGCCTGCACTAATGTGCGGATATCTTACTGCAGATTACACATTTAGTACTGCAACTGCCGGTGATATCAGCTATCACGTTGCTAACAAGGCACCCGTTTTTAGTTATGACTTGGTATCACGTTTAAAGGAACCTTCTGAGATTTCTGAGATTGGGTACTTTTCCACTCTTACTCTTAACAGTTCAAACTTTAACAATGTTAACTTTTACAAGGAGCTTATCAACAATCCAAGCACCATAAGTGGTTTAAACTGCAGATTCTTTAAGGTTAAGCTGCGAAAAAGCTTGATTGACGAGTACGCAGGAAGATACCTGGGCGTCATTACTGATATCACACCGATAACTGTTACTGCCAATACACAGTATAATCCTACCAGGGTATCAAGTACAAGCGATAATGACATTATCTTCTGGGAAGAAACAGACAATCCTGACGATATCATAATTCGATGCTCCTTCAGAATGGATATACCCAGGTATAACAGTTACGGCAGACTGGATACTTTGTTGGTTACCTACTCAGGAAAAATAGGACCTTACGTGCAAGGTTTTGTTAACAAATGGATTTTCTGAGATAAAAAAAGAAGAGAGAAGCCTTTCAAAAAACTTCTTTCTTTTTTTTGTGTGCAACAGGCGCGCTCGTTTGTTTTCTGCCCCCTAAAAAAATAGGATATCAACGAAAGAACAATCGTTGATATCACAACAAACAAGGAATTACTAATACAAGGTATCCTGACAAGAAAAAGACGCCTAAAATAACAGCAAGATTAGACACTGTAACCAGACCCTTTCAGGCTCTTGTTTACAAGGTCAGACAGCGACGGCTTCTTCTTCTCTTCCTGATACCAAGAGTAAGCAGTTAAACCTGCTGCCATAACAGTATTGGCAGCAGCGGTAGCAATAGCAAGTTTATCGTCAAGGATTTCAGACACGATATGTCCTGCAAATGCCAGGGGCGTACCTTTAACGAGAGTTCCTACAGCTTTACCTGCAACGGTACGAACACCGATAGTAACGGCTAATCCGACAGCTTCTTTAGCAAAGGCGTCACGACACTGCAAGACTACTTCGTTATCTTCATTTTTTATAGCCGTGTAAGCTGCAGACAAGTTGTTGAACAACCTAACCTGATCGTCTAACAGTGTTGATATCATAAGAAATACCTCCTCAGAATCCGATCAAGGCACTCTTGTGTTGTTTAATGATACTCCAAAGGCTTTTAGCCCAGCCAACAATCGTATTCTTGATATCAACAGCAATCTTTTTTATCGTAGCAAACATTGTAATTTTCCTTTCTTTCACAACGAAATATTAACAAGTAAAACCTCAGGCAGCAACAAGACTGTGCACTGTCTCGTTACCGCCTGAGGTGACACTGTTACGCCATAACTTTGCAGTTCTCTTTGTTGCCTTTGCTGATTGCCCAAACTATACTGCCGGCAATAGCAGCGCCCGCAACAAAAGCAGCAACAATATGGCTAAGCATAGCTCCCACTGTCATTGAAACAAACATCTGATATCAACCTTCCTTATATGACAGACAAGCCACGGCAGCCGACAACAACACCTTTTTCGTCACGTACCAACGGTCCGGGAACCACCAAGTCATGACGATCAGGCAAAGCCGACGCTACCATACGCGATACCAAGAACCACGTGCCTTCTTCAGCGTCAGGAAGTCCCGTAACGGCACCAAAGGTTTGACGAGTAAGCGGAATGCCGTCAACTTCACCGACAACTTCTTCGCTTTGCGAGCAGCGTGCAACCGTTCCCGAAGGATCAATGAACATAACGCTGTCGTCAGGCATAACAACCGAAGTAACGTGAGGCAACAAGCTAACAATAGCCATAAAAAATATCTCCTTTCTTGACAAACAAAACACGGTAATGTATAATTGTGAAAAAAACTGTTTTTCGGAAGCCAGAGAAACAACAGCGATGGCATCACCATTGTTTCTCTTTCTATATTACGTAATGACTCTCAGAATATCGTAGTAAGCTTTAGTACCAGCCTTTACGATTATTCTGTACGGAAAGACTATGATATCAGGAATATCGATAGATCCTCCGTAAACGTAAACTTTTGCTTCGTTAAGCTTTCCGAGAAACACGTCACCACCTCCCTTCTATAGGAGGGTAAAACAAGACTGACAGTAAGCTACACTTCGGATCAGGCAATATTGCGATCGTTAAGAGTCGTTTGCAACCTTCTCTTAACCGTCATCGCTCAGGCGCGTGTTTCCTAACGTCATGCTCCACTGTCGTGCTGTGTTTACGACTGCAGCGTAAGCCACGGCAAAGGATCCTCTGCTGTTACAACAGAAGATATCAGTGTTTGCAACCACCAAAATCTTCTGAAGAATAACAGAGTTTTGCCCCCGCTCCACGCTACGGACTGCAATTAAGTATTGTAACAAAGACCGTACTACGTTACTTGCTTGCAACAGTAGTTAAAGACACAGAAAGAGATCTCGGTGCTTGCAATCACCGGGGTCTCTTTTTGTTCTTCTATCGTCTGATAAGCTTTAGAAAACGCACAGCAACAGTTATCGTGTGCGCTTTCCAAGGCTTAACAAACGGTCTCTGATATCAAAAGTAACAATATTACTTTTGATATCAGAGACCTTGCTTTTTTTTAACTCCACTTGCTTTCGTCATTCCAGACAATCTCAAATCTGTCTATCTTGTAAACAAGGAACGGGCGTTTGTGAAGCTTCTTGTGTGACTGCCAGTCTTGGTGAAAGATTTTGTCAGGCTCTAACAGAAGACCGTCATACTTACCCTGCGTCGTTGTAAAGTGTTCAAGCATGTAAAAGGGGCTTTGGCTGCCGAAAAAGAACCCTATGTGCGTAGCTTCCTTAGGCTCTGTACGGTGCCAACCTTTGTTATCAAGCTTTCCAAACTCAACGACAAACTTTTCGTAAACGTTAGGGTTAGCAAAGTTATCTGCACCTTTCTTGTACCCTTCGAAGTATTCGGGTACAAAAATCTGGTGCAGGATATCCCACATATTTTTGACAGGATTTTTCGCGTAATGGGTTGCACCAAACTTGTCACCCCAACGCAATACTTCCCTAACGGGCCAAACCTTAGGTTCTGCCATAAGATATCTTCTCCTTTCGTAACTAAAAGCTGTCAGGGCGTTGCCAACGTCGACAAACCGCAGACAACGCCCCGTTACAATCTTAGCTTACTGCAGACAATACTTCAATACCGTAACGTTCCCCGGTTTTCTTGTCAACAACCATTTCGTAATCGCCGTAAACGTCGTAATGTCCCATAATCTTTTGCCAACGCTGTTCTTGTCTTTCTTCGTAGTCGCAAAGCTCTGCCCAAAATGCCCTGATATCTTTTTCAGGCATTTCAGGGTCTTCTGACAACCAAGATTTCTTGTACTCTTCGTAAGTCATAACGTCTCAACCTTCTTTTCCGTCAATGATTTCTTGCCTAACCTGTGTCAGCAATTGCCCAAGCCAGTTAAGACCACGACCGTTGCAGACACCCCAGAAGGTATCGCTCCAGTAATTTTCTTCAACAATCGGCTCTGTTACCGCAACTAACTGGGCAGCGAACTTAGGATCGGAGAATTTCTTCCTAAGAAGGTTCTTCATAACTTCAAGCTTAATCACTTCCCAGTCAGGGCGCAACAAGACTCTGCGTCCCAAACGTTTAGCTGCGCTGCCGTCAAGACCGACAAACTGTTTCCTGATATCAGGACTCAAAGTCTTCGAAGCCTGAAATGCTGCCTCAACGCAAGAGAAGGTTAGTCCGTCAACTGTAATCGGACTTGTATAGAAGTTAGACAAGAAACCGTAAATACCACGAAACGTCATAAGATATCTCCTCCTTCAGAGATTAAGAAAAGAACAAAGGGCAGCTGGCAACAACACCAACTGCCCCCTACAATAACTAACTTTAAATCTCAACAAAGTACTCGCCGTCTGTGTCTACCAATCTGTAAAACCAAATGCCGTTGTTTAGTCCATAAGTTAGGCACTCGGCAACGTTATCGGCAGACAACAAACAAACTTTCTTATCTGCTGTCAAAATCTCGCTGTGGCCGATTTCGACTTCCCGGCCATGAAACTTGTATCCATTTTGGATAATCCTTATGGATACTTCTGTAACGGCGTCAACAGCGATTTCACACAAACGACCGTCAATATCTCTAACAGAACCGTCTTCGTCTGTAAACGTACCTTCGTACCAACAAAGAACATTCTGTTCGAGACGTTTAACACGGGGCATTACCGCCTTAACAGCTGCCAACAGCAATGCCTCACGAAACTTACCTTCAGAGTAAGTTAGCATAAGATATCAGCCCCCTCAAAAATGTACTACTGCGTATTTCTACGCCTGCCAGGAAAGAGTTTTGATCAACAAAGATAAAGATAGAAAGAAAAAAAAGAAAAGGAAGAAAAAAAAAGAAAAACTCAAAGCTCTGTGTTTTCGTCATATTGCAATTCCCACAACTTCGCAGCGTCTTGTTCTGCAGCTGTAAGAATTTGCTCAAATGTTTTCTTCTTCTTTGTTACTATTGTCATTTTTTCTTGCGGCTTTACGTTTGGCTGACTCGTCTTTGATTCCACAGATGAGACTCCCAACAAAGCCGAAAATAAAGAAACCACACACTGCACCTCCAATACCGGCAGCACCTGCAGTGAAGATATCACCGCCTGCGTCATAACACAACTTACCGATAGTGACCGAAGTAGTTACGAAAGCAAAGTTAAGCTTCTGACGATTGTTTAAGATTGCGCTTTTAAACTTTTTAGTCCACGTATTATTTTCCATTACCTTCACACGTATCCTTTCTTTTTTTTACGCAGCGATTGTCATAGCATTCATAAGGGCGACGCACCACGCTTCAGCAACACTAATGTCGCCGTACAAAGCTTCGCCTCCGTCCTTAACCCAGCATACGTAGTCAAAAATGATTTTCCAGTTCTCGAATAACTCCTTATACGTTACCATATGATATCAGCTCCTCTAAACGATATTACCAAGCAGACAAATGGCGATAACGTTATTATCCAAAAACAACAGGTTAGTGAAAAACGGGTCGTCACAAATCATTGTTAAGCAGTGCGTCAAAACTTTTGTCATAAAGAGCCTCCTTTTAAAAGGGATAAAAAAGGGGAACGACAGCCGTAACTGTCGCCCCCCAAAACTTCTAACTCTAAGAATCAGCCGATTACAACGCCCTTAATGATATCAGTCCAGTGCTTGTAAATCTCACAACTTGTCAAAACGGTAAATCCGCTAGCGTCGTTGAACCACACGTTTTCAGGATCTGCGCCTGACGAAAAGACGTCGATTCTTTTTCCGTTAGCCAAGTAGAATGAGAAGTCATAGCAATTGTGTTTGATATCAGCCTTGAATCCGATTTGACCTTGCAAGTGTCTAAGTGAGTAAGACAACATATCAACGACAAGGCTGTCAATAGTTGCAGTTAGTTCAACACCTGTCAACGGTGCGGTAAGCGACGACAGCGGCGACATTGTAACCTTCTGCGTATTAACGGCGTAATGCCATTGTGTCGAGTCTTCCAACGCCTTAACCGTACTAACGCAGCCGCAATTTTTCCAGGTATCAGCCATACGGAAAATGATCGAGCGCGCAGTTGCGTCCAAGCCCCAACCCAGTCGCAAGATCGACAACTCGTTTGTAACAGCAGCAGTAACACTTTTCATAACTTCTTCCCTAACGTTCATACTTTTTTCCTCCTTAATCTTCAATGCCATTTCAAGAGCTCTTTGTTCGCATTCTTCCCTAGAGTTACAGTCACGGAAGTCAGCAACGAAACAGCCGTAACGAACTACGATAGTACCGTTGCTGTAGCAGTCAACAATACCGCCGCTCCAGGAAATAGGATCAGCCACGTCATTACGCTCCAAAAGGTAAACTATCGGTGTTTTGTCAAGAGCAAAAATGGCGTGAACGTAAACTTCTTTTTCTTCGTAAAGCATTAAGGCTTGAACGTCGTCATTTTCTGCTACGAGAAGCGGACGATAGTGGAAGCCCGTTAGTTTGCTGTTGCCCAGCCAAGTACCTTTGGTTTGGTCCTTAACAATATCAGCTGCAACGTTAGCGCCGCGCACAACGGCAAATTGTTTCTCGCGGCCTTTCTCGTAGCACAAGATCTCGAACAAGTCGTTCTTGTCTTTGTTTGTAACTTCTTTAGTCAGGACGTTAACTTCGATCTTCTTTTCCACAGCAAATTTCCTCCTCAAGGATTAACAAAAACTTACACAACAACAGTTCTGATATCACCTGCAACAAAACAACAGGTGATATCAGGTAAGAGAACAGTCACGCCATTACGCTTCGACAAGCTTGTAAATGCCTGACAGCTGCCGTTCAAGAAACATTGGCATAGGTGTTGAAAACTGCCTGCGTTCACCGTTGCTTTGTGTCTCAACCCAGCGTACAAAAGCAGGATCCACTTCTTCGATATGCATATGAATCCCAAGCAGCGTGTTAACGTACTCTTCGCCTTCGTCAACGTCAGGTTTTACCGGTGGTTCCTTAATGCCATACATAGGCAGAACAAACCGCAAGATCGTGTAACGGTCGCAACCGTAAACTTTGGGGTCACCCAGCGGGTCAAGGCTTTTGAACTTCCAAGCCTTACCGCTCCGCAAGATTGTGACAGCGGCAACAGGCTGCCCGTCATACTTTGCAACGAAGCGATTGCCTCCCTTGCGTACAATCTTCCAAGCATCCAACAACATAAGAAAAACCCTCCTTAACAAGGTTACACCATATGATATCACAGTACACCATAAAAGACAACTGACAAAGCGTAAGTGTAAGCATACTGTGATGCCTTCCAGGAAAGAGTTTTGATCAACGACAACAGGGATAGAAAAAGAGAAAAGGGAGAAGCAATCTTACTTTTTTTCTTTTCTTTTTTCCTGTCCTTTTCCCTTAACGTCAGCGAGATAGTCAGCAAAGGCGCCTCTAATGGCTACCAAGCATATCGCGTTTCCAAAGAGAAAGAACCCTGTCATTAAGTCGTGAAATGACGAAATTATGGCTGCCTCAAAAGACAAACTTCTCACCTCCTACGTAATGAAGGTAAGCTTTTTTGATTGACGCAAGGATATATCGCTCAACAGGATACCAGCACCCGTTAATCTTAAGCTTATATCCACAGGTGTCATAGCCACCTGCTGCCAGAGTCCCTGCAGCTTTGTACAAGACGTTGTCAGCAAATGCCTCAAAGGCGTTACTGCGGCCAACGTTATCTTTCTCGTTAAGGTAGATCTCGTACCACGTTAGAAACAAGTCATAGGCGGCACAGTTAATGGCGTTAGTAATGAGTTCCTTGCTGGCTATTCTGTATCCTACACTGGTTACAGTAGCTCCTTCTATGATATCAGCAAGAATCTCAGCTCTCGGCATATCAACGAAGTCCTTGTTATCAACAAACACTTGAACTGTAGCAGGTTCCGGCGTCAACAACATATCCTTTGTAACCGTGTAAGCACTTTTCGCAGATACTGCAGGGATAATCCTGGTTCCGTCAGCAAACATAAGATATCTTCCTTTCTTCTTTTGATCTTCTGTCAAACTACAACAACAATAGCTGACCTAAAAATCTTTTCAGCCCGCTATGCCTATTCCTGCTTCTCTTTTTTCGATCTCAGCAGCAGCAACAGCACCTACAAAGACAGATATACCGTCGATCAAAACACCGCAGTTAACAGCAATACCAAAGTCTTCTGATATCACCGTCTTCTGAACTTCCGCAGTAATATCACCAAGCTTGCTTTTTGCAACGTTATAAGGTACCAAGGTCAGCATATCCCTAACAATGCTTCTAACGATATCAACGGCCCTAACTACTTTCCACGAAGTTGCAGTATCGATATCACGGCTGTCCTTAACTGCCCAAAAGCTGTTAGGACCGCCCTTAACCGTTTCCCAGATCGAAGCACCGTCATACCACAAGCCACCGATCATAAGCCTAACTTTGTGCTCGGGATAAGAGATCTTAACCTTGTCAAGAACCAAGCTAAAGCCCTCGGTAAAGTACCACCGCTGTCCGGTAAACATTAGTCTTGATATCATAGGTAGTCATTCCTTTCAAAAGACAAGAATAAAACAAGAACAAGACAAAACAAGAGTAACGGATCACAATAAAAATGACAGTAATAGCGTAATTAGGTAACGTAACTGTCACAAACAAAAGGAGGTGCCATTTCTTATGGCAAGAACGAAGAAGAAGGTTAGAGATCAAGAAAGAGAACGTCTTACTGTTAGGGCAACGTCTGCTGAGGCCGCCGTTATCAAAGCTTTCTTGTCTCTGTCAGAGCAACAGCAAAAGAGTCCGGACCTTAACAATATCCCTTGTCTATGGTTAAAACAAGAAAAACAAGA
>Ga0247611_10006528_pt1 | contig 14937 bp, 13 predicted proteins | sample 177DNAGHGhighgp2_FD_192422 | JGI IMG/M metagenome (GOLD analysis project Ga0247611, IMG submission 192422) | Sheep rumen microbial communities from Palmerston North, Manawatu-Wanganui, New Zealand - 1770 DNA GHGhigh gp2 | ecosystem: Host-associated > Mammals > Digestive system > Stomach > Rumen...
CCCTCAGTCTTCCCCCTTTGGGGGACTGAGGGGGGACAAGAGCGAATTTCTCCCCCTTCGCACTCCCCCCAAGGGGAGAGAAGAGGGGGTGCCCGAAGGGCGGGGGCGTATGAAAAATCGTCAATAAATCAATGTTCAATGTTCAATCGTCAATAAATCAAAAAATGTATGGAAGAAGGAAAGAAGAAAGCGGTAGTAGAAATCATCCGATTCATCATCACCGTATTGGGAGCCTTGCTAGGCTCATCTGCGCTGCAGGCATGCTGCTAATCTCTCCGCTCGTTGCGGATGTATAAGACAGAAAGGAGGGCGAGGCTCTCCTTTTTGGGTTCAAGACCCCCCAGCCCCCTTTAGGGGGAGCTAGAGCTAAGAACTAAGAGCTAAGAGCTGTAGAACTAAGAACCCTGAAAGGGTGGCATAACAAAGGATAGGGTATAAACCCTATCATCATCAGGAATCCATTTCCCCAAAGCGCCAAAGGTGCGGCATAGTATAATATTATTTCGCCCCTACAGGGCGATGGGTGGGGTGTTTACAGGAGATAGGGCTTCCGCCCTATCCTGTTTTATTTCGCCCCGTTGGGGCTATCAAAATGCGTCAATGGTCAATCGTCAATGGTCAATGGTCAATCGTCAAGGGTTAAGGGTTCAAGAGATTAGAGTTGAGAGTTTAGAGTTTAGAGATCAAGACATACTCCTCCACCGCAAGCGGTCCCCCTCCCCTAGCTTAGGGGAGGAGCAATGGGTGGTTAAGGGTTCAAGGTTCAAAGGTTCAGGAGTTGGGACACTAACGCTTTTCTTCTTGCTTGTCGCTGACGAAGCTATATACAGCATATACGATGAGTGCCACACAGATAATGGAAGCATATATCCATATCTCAGGTCCCTCAATCGAACCACATGCTGAAACGAGGAAAACAGCGGCAAGAATGAACGAAAGGAATGTTTTGACATACTTCTTAAGCATAGGCAGCAATTCTTTTACGTATATAGTTTTTTGAATAGATTACAATCAGCGTGACACCTACTGCAACTGCATAGCAAACGAAATCCATCAGGTCTGCTGTGCCTGTCAACCCCCACCATACTTGTGCCAACTCCGACCCGAAGGCTACTGCTGGCATAATCAGATACCACACACACGAAACCTTATCGAATTTGTTCCAAATGGCATCGACCAACAGCAGATAGGACAACAGCCACAACCCGTCGGGCAAGCTGTAGCGCACCCACTGAGGAACACTCAAGGCACTCCCCCACTCTCGCAAACTGTTTACCCAGGGACCTGCATGCTCGTAAAGACGAAACATATTTAGTTCCGTCGATCTGAACGTAAGGTATAGAAACCCTTCGGCCAAGAAGAGCACCAACGCCAATACCAGTTCAATCCGTCTCGCCTTGCTTTTCAGCAACTCACGCATTTATAATTATTGGTTTTGTACAAAAACAGGGCAAAGATAGTAATTTTCTGTGAAATAGTGTCATGTTTAAAGTGTAAAGTTTCACAAAAACAGCTTTTTTCTGTTTTCATACCTTGGTTTTCACATATTTTTTGTAACTTTGCAATTGAATTGCACATATACGAAGAATCATAAAAGTAAAATAGATATATGACTACAGAATTAAACGAACAAGAGATTCAGCGCAGACAGAATCTACAGGCAATGAAAGATTTGGGGATTAACCCCTACCCTGCAGCTGAATATCCAACCAACGCATTTTCAACCGACATAGTAGAACAATTCAACGACGAAGCTGAAGAGGTACGGCAGGTTTGTATCGCAGGACGAATGATGAGCCGCCGCATCATGGGAAAGGCTTCGTTTATTGAACTGAAGGACTCGAAAGGCAGAATTCAGGTGTACGTGACTCGCGATGATATTTGTCCGGATGAGAACAAGGACATGTACAACGTGGTATTCAAGAAGTTGCTCGACCTTGGTGACTTTATCGGAGTGAAAGGCTTTGTGTTCCGTACTCAAACCGGACAGGTCAGCGTTCACGCTCAGGAAATCACCGTATTGTCAAAGAGCTTGCGTCCGCTTCCTATCGTGAAATACAAGGACGGTGTGGCTTACGATGCGTTCGAGGACCCCGAACTCCGCTATCGTCAGCGTTATGTTGACCTGATTGTCAACGAAGGTGTGAAGGAGACTTTCGAGAAGCGTACGAAGGTGATTTCAACGCTCCGCCGTGTGCTTGACGAAGCTGGTTATACAGAGGTGGAAACTCCTATCCTTCAATCGATTGCAGGTGGTGCCACAGCTCGTCCGTTCATCACCCATCACAACAGTCTCGACATCGACCTCTATATGCGTATCGCTACGGAGTTGTATCTGAAGCGACTCATCGTTGGAGGATTTGAGGGTGTGTATGAAATTGGCAAGAACTTCCGCAATGAAGGAATGGACCGCACACACAACCCAGAGTTCACCTGCATGGAGCTGTATGTCCAGTATAAAGACTACAACTGGATGATGTCGTTCACCGAGAAACTGCTGGAAACAATCTGTATCGCAGTCAACGGCTCAACTGAAAGTGTGGTTGACGGAAAGACCATTTCGTTCAAGGCGCCTTATCGCCGTCTGCCTATCCTCGAAGCAATAAAGGAAAAGACGGGTTACGACCTCGAGGGCAAGAGCGAAGATGAGATTCGCAAGATTTGCAAGGAACTGAAGTTGGAGATTGACGACTCAATGGGCAAAGGAAAACTCATCGACGAGATATTCGGAGAGTTCTGTGAAGGAACTTATATCCAACCTACATTTATCATCGACTACCCCGTAGAGATGTCACCACTGACCAAGATGCATCGCAGCAAACCAGGTTTGACCGAACGCTTCGAACTGATGGTGAACGGCAAAGAGCTGGCAAACGCCTATTCGGAGCTGAACGACCCAATCGATCAGGAAGAACGCTTCAAGGAACAGATGCGACTTGCCGACAAGGGTGACGACGAAGCGATGATCATCGACCAGGACTTCCTACGTGCCCTACAATACGGTATGCCACCTACAAGCGGTATCGGTATCGGTATCGACCGTCTTACGATGCTTATGACAGGTAAGATGACCATTCAAGAAGTACTCTTCTTCCCACAGATGAAGCCAAGAAAGGCCCAAGTGACAGAATCGGAGGAAGAAGCAGAGAACTAATTATTCATCATACATCATCAATCATTTCAAGGAATGCAGTTTAACAGTTGCGGAAAAGTAGCTATCATCGGTGGCGGAAGCTGGGCAACAGCGATGGCCAAGATTGTACTTCATCACGAAGCACAAATCAACTGGTACATGCGACGCGATGACCGCATTGAGGAGTTTATCCGATTAGGTCATAACCCAGCCTACCTTACAGGCTTACATTTCGACACCAGCCGTATCAACTTTTCATCCGACCTGAATAAAATCGTTCAGGAATCTGACACACTGATATTGGTAACCCCTTCGCCCTATTTGAAAGGACACTTGAAGAAACTGAAGGTAAGCATACGTGAGAAACTGATTGCAATCGCCATCAAGGGATTGGTTCCCGACGACAACATCACCATCTCACAATACTTACAACAGGCTTTCAATGTTCCGGAAGACAACATCACCACCATCGGTGGACCTTCGCATGCTGAGGAAGTAGCAATGGATCGTCTGTGTTACCTCACCGTAGGGTGTCATAGTATCGAGAATGCCAAGACTGTGGCCGACCTGCTTACAAACAAATATGTGAAGACCTCCGTCAGCACAGACATCGAGGGCATCGAATACAGTTCGGTTCTCAAGAACGTGTATGCAATTGCAGCAGGAATCTGTAACGGTTTGAAATACGGAGACAATTTCCATGCAGTACTTGTAGCAAACGCTGTACAGGAAATGGATCGTTTCCTACAAAGTGTAGAACGACGCGATGACCGTAAAGTAACCAACACAGCCTATCTGGGCGACTTGCTCGTGACGATGTACTCCAACTTCTCGCGTAACCGCACATTCGGAACGATGATCGGACGAGGCTACTCGGTGAAGACTGCGCAACTTGAGATGGAGATGATTGCCGAAGGATATTACGGCACCTATTGCATGAAGCAAATCAACAAACGGTTTCATGTCAACATGCCCATCCTCGATGCGATGTACAACATACTGTACGAACGCATCTCGCCATCAGTAGAAATCAAGATATTAAGTGATTCATTCAGATAATCCCCAAAACCCTAATCTATTATGAAATTAGAAATCAATAAAGCAACTACGTTCCTTGCAAACGGCAAGGTTGAAGCATACGCTGCAGATGTAAAAGCAGCACAACAGGCACTCGAAAATGCAACTTGTGCCGGAAACGACTTTCTCGGATGGCTCCATCTGCCATCATCGATCACTCCCGAGTTTATCGCAGAAATCAATGCGACAGCTGATGTACTCAAAGCAAACTGCGACGCAATCGTAGTAGCGGGTATCGGAGGCAGCTACCTCGGAGCAAAGGCTGTAATTGCAGCCCTTGACGATAACTTCACCTGGCTGAAACCATCGAAGGCTCCTCGCATCCTCTTTGCAGGAAACAACATCAGCGAGGATTACCTCACCGAACTCATCGACTACCTGAAAACCGTACGTTTCGGAGTCATCAATATCAGCAAGTCGGGAACAACCACAGAGACCGCTATCACATTCCGACTGATGAAGAAACTCTGTGAAGACCAAATGGGTAAGGAGACAGCAAAGAAGGTTATCGTAGCCATCACGGATGCGAAGAAAGGTGCGGCTCGCACTTGTGCCGACAAGGAAGGCTACAAGACATTCGTCATTCCTGACAACGTAGGCGGACGCTTCTCTGTGCTCACCCCTGTAGGTCTGCTCCCAATTGCATGTGCAGGTTACGATATTGCCCAGTTGGTGAAGGGAGCACAAGACATGGAGCAGCAGTGTGACCTCAAGGTTCCATTCGAGGACAACCCATGCGCTGTTTATGCTGCCACCCGCAATGCGCTCTATGCAAGCGGCAAGAAAATCGAGATACTTGTCAACTACCAACCCAAACTTCACTATGTTTCAGAATGGTGGAAGCAGCTTTACGGAGAGAGTGAGGGAAAAGACAAGAAAGGCATCTTCCCTGCTTCAGTTGACTTCTCAACCGACCTCCACTCTATGGGTCAATGGATTCAGGATGGTGAACGTACCATCTTCGAGACCGTCATCTCAATCGACAAGCCCAACAGCAGTCTTGTGGTTCCATCTGACGAAGAGAACCTCGACGGGCTGAACTTCCTGGCAGGAAAACATATCGACGAGGTGAACCACAAAGCCGAACTCGGAACCCAACTGGCACATATCGATGGTGGAGTGCCCAACATACGTATTTCCATACCGAAACTCGATGAGTACAACCTCGGTCAACTCATTTATTTCTTTGAGAAGGGTTGCGGCATCAGCGGTCTGCTGCTAAAGGTGAATCCATTCAACCAACCAGGCGTCGAGGCATACAAGAAAAACATGTTCGCACTACTCAACAAACCTGGTTACGAAGCAGAGAGTAAGGCCATTATGGAAAGGGTAAACGGTTAACACTTTGTCAACCCTCAACTCTCAACTCTAAACTCTAAACTCTAAACTCTAAACTCTCCACTCTCCACCTCTCATGCATATCGCCATCGCAGGAAATATAGGAAGCGGGAAGACCACACTCACACAGATGCTCGCCAATCACTATGGATGGAAGCCTCAGTTCGAGTCGGTCATCAACAACCCCTACCTTGAAGACTACTACAAGGACATCCATCGGTGGTCGCTCAATCTGGAAATCTATTTCCTCAAAGAGCGTTTCAAGGATATGCTGGAAATCGGAAAGACAAACGAAACCATCATTCAGGACCGTACAATCTTCGAAGGGGTCTATGTCTTTGTAGCCAATAATAAGGCACAAGGTAACATGTCAGAAACCGACTTCAACACCTACATGGATCTCTTCAACCTGATGATGTCGTTCACGAAAGTACCCGACCTTATGCTCTACCTTCGAGCATCCGTTCCCCATCTGGTTTCCCAAATTCAGATGAGAGGAAGGGATTACGAACAAAGCATATCACTCGAATACCTTCAAGGACTGAACAATCGCTACGAGGATTTCATCTACAAGCAGTATAAAGGTAAGGTATTGACCATCGAAACCGACAATCTCGACTTTCTACACCGGCCTGCCGACTTCGAACAGATTACGCGACGGATAGACAGCCAGTTGTTCGGATTGTTTAATTAATAAGAAGATAGGTGTACAATTTTTAATAACTATCAACTATCAACTATCAACCCTAAACTCTAAACTCTAAACTCTAAACTCTAAACTCTCCACCTCTCATGCATATCGCTATCGCAGGAAACATAGGATGCGGCAAGACAACTCTCACACGGATGCTTGCCAAACGTTACGGATGGACTCCCAAGTTTGAGTCTGTTGATCATAACCCATATCTCGAAGACTTTTATGGTGATATGAAACGTTGGTCGTTCAACTTGCAGATTTACTTCCTCAACACTCGTTTCAAGGATGTTGTGGAGATTTCACGAAGTTCTGACACCATTGTTCAAGACCGAACCATCTATGAGGATGCATGCATCTTTGCGCCCAACATTCATGCAATGGGGAATATGTCCGACCGCGATTTCCAAACCTACAGCGACTTGTTCGCACTCATGATGTCACTCGTCCATAAGCCCGACCTTATGATATACTTGCGTAGCAGCATTCCACACCTCATTTCGAAAATACAGAAACGAGGACGCGAATACGAACAATCTATACAAATCGACTATCTTACAGGATTGAACGACCGATACGAAACGTGGATTGCCAATTACGATGGAGAGTTGCTCATCATTGATGCAGACACCATAGATTTCGAAAACAATCCACAAGATTTTCAATCCATCACCGACCAAATCGATGCACGTCTATTTGGTCTCTTCTCTTTCTCCGATCAGAAAGGTTAAGAAAAAAATCTGAAACCTGTATGAAAAAGATGCTCATTCCGATAGTGTTCCTCTGTTGTCTGATTTCAAGTTGCGACAAGCTGGAGGATGGCGATGCAGATGTCATTCTGGACATCCTACCCGGCACTTGGGCATTCTCTTATGAACTTCAGAGCGAAGAGGAGACAGGGTTGGCATTCGAATACGACCACGTTATCTTCCGTACCGACGGTACGGTTAGCATAACCTACCCTGGAGGTTCGCTCGATGGAACCTATCAAGTAGGTAGCGCAGTCATCCGCATCGAGGGACAGGCAGGCGGCAAGGAAACCCGTCAGATGCTGTGGCGCATCATCAGTTTCTCTTCAAAAACACTAAATGCCGACTACACGTTCGACTTCAACGGTCAAAGCATAACAGCAACGGTAATGTTAGAAAAAGTATAGGACCCCCCCAGCCCCCTTTAGGGGGAGCTAGAGCTAAGAACTAAGAGCTAAGAGCTGTAGAACTAAGAGCTAAGATGGTTCAATGTTCAATGTTCAATGTTCAATGTTCAATGTTCAATGTTCAATGTTCAATGTTCAATGTTCAATGTTCAATGTTCAATGTTCAATGGTCAATCGTCAATCGTCAATCGTCAATCGTCAATCGTCAACTATCAACTGTCGCCTTCCTCTTCTATCTCTGCTCGCGAAAAAACATAATTACGAGTCTGTACATGGAAGGCAGAGAAATAGCCAAGACAGCCACCCGAGAAGTTGGCAACAGGGTTACTACCCGAATTCTCCATCACTTGCATCGAATAGAAATAGTCGTAGGTGCGACGATCGATTGAGCGTATCTCCAGCCTGATGCGGTCACCATCCTTCAGCGCATCTGCCTTGTCTTTATCGAGTTCACGCTCTGTTGTGCAATTGAACAACTGCTGCAATTCCTCGCCTGGGTTATTAGCATCGTTCATCACAGCCCATCTATACCCTATACCATTACGATAGAGGTGCATGAAATAGAAGTTGTTCTCACCTGGAATATCTTGTAGTTTCAGTTCGGCAAACAGCATACGTTCCGTCAGCACTTTCTTCCACACAAAACGAAACGCATTCACCTGCGGAGCCTGTTGCATTGTCGAAGTCGACTGGAAATGACGGCCATCCACATAGATGTCAAGCGTATAGGTAAACGGATAAAGACCTGTACACGCTGAGGAATACAGACCGTTTCGCTGATAGCGCAGCGTATCCAGAACCATTCCATCGCTGCTAAGCACAATCGTAGCACCTTCCACATTGTGAGCATTCGTGTGGTTGTCAGTCATATCCTGCGTAGTTGTGAGGCGAACGGTTGTTTTCTCCTGAGTCATACATCCTTCAGCCACATAGAGCGCATCCACGCTCCGATAGTCCATATCAATTTCTTTCTCGCAGGAAGTCATCGCTATCAGTACGACTATTATATAGAATAAGGAACGTCTCTTCATGCTTCTTACCATTTATAGTTAAACGAAACTGAAGGCACAATGCCAAACAGGCTATACTGTGTGGCTTTCGTACGCTTACCGCTGCTACTATCCTCAAACCGTATGAGATAGGGGTTGTAACGATTATACAAGTTATAGATGCCGAACACCCATTCACGCGTATGTCCCTTCGCTGTCTTTTTGGTCCATGTGGCACTCACGTCCAATCGGTGATAGTCAGGAGCACGGTAACCATTACGCTCCGCATAGTAATAGATGTAATTGTCTATGATTTCATACTTTGCACTCGGAGCCGTGAAAGCCTGCCCAGAGTTGTACACCCAAACCCCGTTCAACATCCACGAAGGTGTGAGACGATAGCCTACAGCCAAATTAACATCATGCCTGCGGTCGTTGTTTGCATCATACCATCGTCCCCCATTGATGCCGTCAATACGAGTACGGCTCCACGCCAACGTGTACGACAGCCATCCTGTCAGCCTACCCCTATGTTTGCGAGCCGATAGTTCCAACCCATATCCGCGTCCTTCGCCTGCCAGCACCAGCCGTTCTATTTCGATTGCCGAACCAAAACTGATACCGTCACGATAGTCCAACACATTATTCACATGGCGGTAATAACCCTCAACAGAGAAGTCATACTCGCCATTCGGCAGCATGTAGAATACACCTACGCTCATGTGGTCAGCCAATTCGGGTTTGAGCAAGTTGCTACTGATGGCATAGCGGTCGAACGGTGTCGAAGTGCTTTGGTTGCGTAGTGCATGGATATTCTGGGACGTACGGCTGTAACCAGCCTTCAGGCTCAGCAGTTCCGAAGCCCTCCACACCATACTGACACGCGGTTCCAACGTCAAATGCGTCTTCACAGGTCGGTTCTTCTTACGTCGATACATCCAAGTGATATCACCTCGCTCGTTAACATCGTAGTAGTACGGACCACCTAAAGCCGAGAATGCCGTAAAGCGCACTCCAGACGAGAAAGCCAGCGATGGCGACAGTTCAGTCTGCCAGTTTATCCATGCGGCATTATCCCAAGCCTTTCGCTGTTCCTTCTCATGACGAACCACCCTTGTCCATTCTGCTGATTTCACATCTGTCAGCATCGTCTGAGCGCCTACATCCAATTCATGCTGCCCCCACACCAATCTAAAATTCTGCAATAGTCCCAAATGACGGATATGCCCCTTGTAGGCGATGTTCATGCCCAACAAATCCACACCGTTATCCGTGTTGTACGACGAAGCAAAAAACGATGTCTGCGACGTAGAACGTCCGTTCAGACCATGCTGCCACCCAAGACTACCTGCGACATTCGTCCATCGCATATCCACCAGGTCCTTCACCCCAGTCTTGTCGTGACTCATGAAAAGCGACAGATATAGATCGTTGCGTTCGTCTGCCCTAAAATCCAGCTTCAGGTTCGTATCGTAGAAGTAAAGCGAGTTTCCACGAAAGTCGTCACTCAGTTTCAGGAACACGTCAGCATACGAACGTCGCGCATTCAACAACACACCCAGTCGTCCCCGTGCAGCAGGAACATCAACCGACAACTTCGTAGCAAGCAAGCCCACACTCACTCCGCCACTCAGTTCACGATTAGCAACACGCCCCACCACATCCAAAACAGACGACGATCCGCCTCCAAACCGAGCAGGAACAAATCCTTTGTAAAGCGTAGCTGTAGCCAACGCATCGGCATTGAACGCAGAGAACAAACCAGCCAAATGACCCACATTATATACAGGCACATCATCATAGAGAATGACATTTTGAGCCGACCTGCCCCCACGCACCTCGAAGTTGCTCGACCCCTCATTCTCAGCCTTCACTCCAGGCAGCAATTGCAGCGAACGCATCAAGTCGGCTTCACCCAAGAGCGAAGGCATCGAAGTCAACCGCTCCACCACCACCTGTTCCCTACCAATCTGTGGCGAACCAATCCGTTCGCTCGCAGCAAAGCCATCCACCACCACCTCGTCTAGTTGGCGGTGCTTCACATCGGTCGAGTCCTGAGCCATTATCGTCATCGAACAAGCCAAAAGCCATATCAACAATAACCTCTTCAAATCGTCTTTTTTCTTCAGGTGCAAAAATACAAAAAAAAAGTCAATTATCATCACTCAACTATCATTTATCAACTGTCAACAGACAATTATCAACCATCAACCATCAATTATCAATAGTTTTTTCATAACTTTGTACTTTGAACTTTGAACATTGAACTCTTTAAACTGATGAGTATGAACAAAAAAATAATGGTGCTTTTCGTACTAGCAGTCTTAACGGTGATGAAAATCGTTGCTCAGACACGCGACCAGATTCGTCGTGCCCAGATTGACAGTATGTTAACAGCCCGCTACTACCGCTCACCCTACGATTCCATCTACGTTGTCCGCCCAGAGGGACGTCTGACGTTGAAGTTGAGGGTAAACGAAACGGGAAACACCATTCATGCAAAAGGAACGATCAACGACGTCTATTGTAAGGCTGACCTCGCAACCCGCCGTAAATTGACGGTCTCCATAGCTGCTATCTATCGTGGAATAGGTCTCGGCTTTGCCCTCAATCCAGCCAAGTTGAGCGGAGCCTATAAAGACTATGAGTTCAACCTCAACTACTATAGCAGCCGCCTGAGCCTCGATGCAAGCTACCAACGAGCCTCCACCCTATCAGGAGATATCCATCGTGGCGACGAGAAATCTCGATTAGAGTCCGATGATGTCACTTTGAAAGTGTTGAACATAGCTGGATATTACACTTTCAATCATCGTCGTTTCTCCTATCCGGCTGCCTTCACGCAGAGCTACATTCAACGCCGATCGGCAGGTTCGTGGTTGGCAGGATTCAGCTATCAAGGAGGAAGCATCAAAACGACAGACGAACTGAAGCAACGCAACCCCAATGCGCCCGTCACCCGTATCTATCTCGGACATTTCGGAATCGGAGGAGGCTATGGTTACAACTGGGTACTCGGCAACCGATGGCTACTCCATTTCTCTATGCTTCCCACCTTCGTTGTCTACAACCGCAACAACATGACCGTCAACGATGAGCGCAAGCATGCACAGTACATGCGATTCAACATGATATTCAACGAACGTGCAGCAATTGTCTACAACTTCTCACCACGCTACTTCATCGGAGCTACCCTCGTGATGAACAACTCCATCTTCGATGACGAAATGGTGGTCATCAATCAGAACAAATGGCGAGCCCGAGCCTCTTTTGGTGTTAGACTCTAAAGACGATATCAAGTAATGATTAACGCTTCTTACAGATATGTCTTATACTATAGGTTGATTAGTATCTGATAAGCAAGAACCATTTAACATTTTAAGAAAAATTTCTTGGGAAACCATTCGTAGAGCGGAAACTATTTTCGTCACTTCGTAGTGTCAAGAATAAAGTGAAATTTTTGCAGCCCTTAAGGGTAACAAAAATTCCCCTTAGGGGAAACAAAAAAGAGACCTAGAGGACTTGAAGTCGGCAGCCAGAATCGAAACGAGAAAACAACTTACCTAATCATTAACCAAAAAATCCAAAAAACTATGGCAATTAAAATCAATGCTCGTGAAACCGAGCTGAAAATCGGAAAGCTACGTGATGACTCTGACTCCTAAAGGCAGAATAAAAAAGGAGCATGACAAGTCATCATGCTCCCTGTAGATAGGTTCAAATCGTTGTTTATTTGAAAATCAACTGTGCGAAGTTGTAAAGACCATACTTCCATACAACAAAGTTGTGACCCTCTTCAGGATACTGGATGAGGACACATGGAATGCCTTTCTCGTCGCAGAATGCCTTGAGCTGAGTGCTGTTAAACATGAGTCCATCTGCTCCTCCACATACCATCCACAAAAGTTTGTTCTCCTTCTTTACCTTATCAACATCGGGGATGAGCTGTGCTGCACGCATCGTGTTTGGTGCAGATGAGAAACCACCTACATAGGCGAACTTATCGAGGTTGCCAAGTCCGAAGTTAAGAGACTGGCCTCCACCCATTGACAAACCAGCAATGGCTGTGTGGTTCTTGTCGGTGTAAACGCTGAAATGACTGTTGATGTAAGGCATCAAACTACCGATAAGGTCCTTATCGAATTCGCCGAAAGCAGCTGCAGAACCCATACCTCCAGCACGTGAGTCGTTCTTTGCTGCGCGTCCGTTTGGCATCACGACAATCATGTCGGCCACTTTCTTATCAGCATAGAGGTTGTCCATGATGATGTTGGGCACACCACCGTCGTTCATCCATTCCCACTCATCACCACCGATACCGTGGAGCAGATAGAGAACACTATACTTCTTTTTTGCATCGTACGTTGGAGGCAGATAGACATTGGCCTTACGGGTTGTACCTACTGACTTTGATTCGTACTCAATGAGTTGAACCTTGCCGTGAGGGATTCCAGCACGCTCTTTGTCAAAACCCTGAGGTGCTGCCTTGTACTCATCGAATTTCACATTGGTGTTCTGCATACCACCAAACATTCCCCTCGGAATATTCGGCTCCTGTGCATTCGCTGTCATCAAAGAGAGGGATAGCAATGCTGCAAAATAAACTTTTTTCATTTGTCTGAATTAATTTTAAGTTGTTGGTTAAAATATATGTTTTGATTAATGACGTGCAAAGATAACACTTTTAAATGATACAAAGATAGGAAAACTCCTATTTCAGCGAATTAGCATCGGGACCTATCGGATTCTGGCGCGGCTCGGGGACATAATGTTCTTCGTTGCTCCACTTACAGTCCTTGTTGGGTTCAAGCAGTTTTTGCTTCGAGCCAATGACTGGATGATAGATCTCGCAGTTGTAGAGGTTGATGTCGAGATTGCTAACAAACAGGGGTACGTCAATCCAGTTGTCATAGAATCGACAACCTCGGAACGTGGTGTTGGGGCTGTCCATATTGGAAATGAGGTCGAACTCACGATTATGGAAAAAGTCGCAATCATCGAACTCAAGATCTTCCGAATCCCAAAGCTCCATAATGCCATAAGTGCAGTCGTGGATGTTTGTGCGAGAAACAGACAGACCGTTTGTCTCACGAACGACAAGCCCATAGGAGCCATAGAGGTCGCAGGAAACGATGGAGTTGCCCTTACCACCACGAATACCGACCACGCCTCCTTCACTATCTCCACCTTCGGTATGTCCGATTGTCAGGTTTTCCAATCGACAATTTTCGCAGTCGATGAGATTCAGACATACAGCATAACGTGGAGACACCTCGATGCTTGAGTTTTTCTGTCCACGGATGATGAGGTTGTGGAAGTTCTTTAGCGTGAGTTGCTGACCATCATCGCATTTTTCGCTAACAACGACAGGAGAACTTCCTCCACTCGTGGCAGCAGTGGCCCATTCACGACCTGCTATGCCTGAGAACAGATTCTCTTGTTCAAGAAAGGCAGAAAGGTTCAGATGGGTGTTTGCGCTGATTTCAACTACCCGATTGTTGCCAAGAGCGTTAAGGAATTGCTCCTCATTGGCCACGAAGACAAGCTGGTTGTTTGCTGGTTCAGGACGATTTGAAGTCTGCTCTGCTTTCTTCGGAACCTCAACGACTGGCTGGGTAGCCTCTTCAACCTTCTTCGGTTCCTCCTCCACTTTCTTCGGAACATCAACTACTTGCTTGGGTGCCTCTTCAACCTTCTTCGGTTCCTCCTCTACTTTCTTCGGTACCTCAACGACAGGCTTGGTAGCCTCTTCAACCTTCTTTGGTTCCTCCTCTGCTTTCTTCGGAACATCAACGACTGGCTTGGTAGCCTCTTCAACCTTCTTTGGCTCCTCTTCCACTTTCTTCGGAACATCAACGACTGGCTTGGTAGCCTCTTCAACCTTCTTCGGTTCCTCCTCTACTTTCTTCGGAACATCAACGACTGGCTTTTGTTGTACAGGCTTGGTCGTTGCTTGAGCCACATCGGTCTTTACAGGACCAACACGATCTTTATCGCTCAATATCTCCTCATTCGTAATAAGCTGGACGTTGGTTTGCTCGAGTAAACTAATCTTGGTGCTATAGTTGTTGCCGAGAGGATGATACCATGACTGACTACCGAAATACTCCTTCAAATCCTTAGATTGGAACACCCATCCGCGACGGGCAAGAATCTCGTTACGCATCAGTCGTAACTGAGCTTTGGAGAATTTGCCAAGGAAGGTTATGCTCAGCAAGCGATTCTGCATCAACCAATACGTCTCACGCTCTTCTGCCGCCTTTTGCTGACTCACACAAGTCGCCAAATCATCGGAGGTCTGCGTCAGGGTATAAACACAATCTGCGCTTGACTTACGGACAGCAAGGAAGGTTGTTCCATTCGACTGGATATAATCTACACGGAACCCGACTTTACCGCGAATGGGCAGTTTGCCTGAAGAATTGTCTGAAGCAAGAAGATAGTTGCCTGGACGGAGTTTATCCTTCTTCAGTTTGAAACTATCACCACCCCACTCTTCGCTCTCACCTATCATACGCACATCGCCCACTTCGTCAATCTGAGCGGTATA